>SDBT01011943.1_pt1 | contig 13957 bp, 4 predicted proteins | sample 2277101 | NCBI WGS metagenome assembly SDBT01 (sample SAMN10404973, study PRJNA504765) | marine sediment metagenome | isolation source: marine sediment core GS10_PC15, 103 cmbsf | place: Arctic Ocean: Southern Knipovich Ridge | collected 2010 | reverse complement strand
ACATTGACCTCACAACAGATGACTGGGGCGTTGCAACAGTTACACTTCCCAAAAAAGAACTTGAAGCTCTTGCTTCGTTTTCAAAAAGTGGATTCTTAGCCCTTTCAGAAACTCTTTTTTTGGAAGACGGGCAAACATCAACAGTAACGCTTTTGGCTGAGAACCTAAACTTCCAGTCAACCGAAAAGCAAATCAAGGTTGTTGACGCAGGAACAGGCATTCTTCTTTCAAAGCTTGTGACTTTAAGCTTCAGTTGTCAAGGCAATGCACTTGCCCCTGAAACAATACAGGGAAGGTCGGGGGAATTCAAAGTAATACAGCCAAGCAATTGCTTTGTTATGACTGCTACTGCAAATGCTGACGATTATCAAAGAAAAAGCAAGACAGTCAGCAGTACAGGCATTACTTATATTTCGCTTGAATCAATTGTGGAGGAAACAACCGGAACAATTAATCTTTCTGCAAAAGAAGTGGATGGAACCCCTGTTCCTGACGCAGTTGTAAGGCTGATAAAAGAATCAACAAATGCTGCGGTTGACAGCAGCAGCACATCACAGGCAGGAACAGCATCTTTTTCCGATGTTGCTCCAGGCTCATACACGGTAAGTGCAAGCACCGCTGATGGAAGAAATGAGCAAAAAAGCGGAGTTGTTGTCCTTCCGGGAAAAACAACCTCTGTTTCAATTATTTTTCAGTCTCTGGCTCCAGGAGGCGCAAGCAAAAAGATATTTTTGAAGTTTATTGACAGGGAAACCCAATTGCCTGTTTCAAACGTCATAGTAATGCTTTATGATGGAAATATCTTGGTTGACAGCAAAACCAGTAATTCCTTGGGCATTGTTGAAAAGCTTGTTGCAGACGAAAACACATCCTTTGCGGCAGTAATATCGCATTCAGGATATGTAACCTTAATTGAGCCAGAAGTTTCTCTTATATCTGCAAGTAATACAAATCCAATAAACATTTTGCTTGACAAGGTAAAGTATGATCCTCCGAATGCAACAGCCGGAAAGGCAATCGCAACCGTTGTTGACGAAGAGAATGAACCGGTTGAAGACGCAAGCGTCTGGCTCTATAATTTGGAATATCCTGCTTTCCCATTGAATTACCCTGCAAAGAACACTACTGCTCTTGGCGAAGTTCTGTTCTCCAACCTGTCTGAAGCAACCTATTTTGCAATTGCAGAAGATAATGGGTCTCAGGCAAGGGGTCAAAGCGAAAGCAAGGAACTTGTGAAAGGCGAAACAATTGACTTGCCAATAGTGCTTGTGATTGGTGAAGGAAGCATTGAAGTAACAATATATGACGCAGAAACATTGGAAATGGATCCGATTATAGGGGCCAGTGTTAAATTCTTTGACGCAATGGATGGAAGTCTTTTGCATGAATGTGAAACAGACGGCGAATTTGGCAAATGTGAAACTCCAATGATTGGAGCAGACAAAACTGTTTCTGTTATAGCAAGCGCGCCAGGTTTTGTATCTCTGGGTTACAATCAGGCAATTGGAATTGTTGACAATGTTACAAGAAGAATTGAAATGGGTCTTGAGCCAATAACTTCGATAGAGTCCTTTGGAGAGGTTGACACCAAATTTGAAGCAATTTGTTCCAGCAATGATCCTGAATGCGATAACCCGCTTTCAGTTGTTACAAGCGACCCTGAAGGCGTAACAACATACTATGGTCTATTTTATGTTGTGCTAAAAGATGCCGTTGATTACAGTGAAATAGTTGAGCATATAAGGGTAGGGCTTGACTCAGAACTGGAATTGCCTTCGACAGATTATAAAATAAGAATAACAGCAGCAAGTTCTCCTTTTTCAACAAATGTTGAGCTTTCAAAATGCTGGAATGGAGACAATGACAATCCCTTTGAAGATCTTGGAGATGTGCAAGGATGTGCAGTATCACGCGGAGCAAAACAGGCAAACGTTTATCTAAGGGAATCAACAGGACCTGTAGAACTTCCGGTTACAGTAAAGTTCCAGGTTGAAGCAGGGCTTGAAGACGGAACAGAGCTGAGAATATACCACAAATCAAAGGCAACAGCAGGAACAGTCACAACCTCTGAGGAAAAACTGCAAAAATTCATAATAAACCAGCTTTTCTGCGCCGGAACAGGAATTGCATGGAATTTCAGCTTTCTTGAAGATGATATATTAACACCACTTATTCCCGGCATTGCACAGGCGCTGACTGTAAACGAAGGCTATAATATTTCGTACAGCCTCTACAACTGTTCTGGTCAAAACCTTAATCCTGCCACATTAATTGCAGAGCCTAGTCAAAGTCCGCCAATACTTTCCTTCAGCGCAACAGTTAACGAATTTGCCCCAAAAACAATTTTTGAACTGCAATTCAGTGATAGTACGGAAATTTCTTCAGAAGATCTTAGCATGCCGCTGTATATAAGACCGGTAATGCAATCGACTTTTACAGATTTGGAATTCAGATTGAAAAGCGGAGAACAGCTTATTGGAAATGCTATTCTGAACTTTAATATTGAAACAGGAAAAGAACTGAGGATTGATTATTATCCTAATGTGCTGTCTTCCACAGGCGAGCCTGAATTGCATGGCATGATTTCCGACGCAACAAACAACGAAACCAAAATAGAAGGAGCTTTTGTAAAGCTGATAATTCCTGATCCTGTAAATCAGTCAATAGAAGCCAATAACAGTGGACTGACCGACAGCGACGGTTTCTTTACCTTTACAGATATACCGAACCTTAATGGCGTTGACTCAGTTACTTTGCAAGTTACGAAAGCAGGTTTCAATCCATTTGAAACAACCATTAATGTGGGGCAAATGCCTCCAACCTACAACCCTAACCTGGAATGCGTCAAATTTGTCGGAGATGTTGCTGAAAATGGCATAATTTTGGACAGGGAAACAGCCGAAAGCCAGAAGATTGAAATACAGACAATTAACTGCAGCCAGCCTGTTGTTGTAAAGCTCGACAGCGAACTTTTGCTTTCGCAAGAAACAATAACTTTGGGCCCAATTGCCACAGGAAACTTTGATGTAACGGCGAAAACAGCTCCGGATGAGCAATATCCTGTCGGGATAGGTGAATACTATATTAACCTCTATGTAAAGTTTGAGAATGATCCGCTTGAATTCTTTGGACCAATGCAAACAATCCCTGTGTATATAACAGATGACAGTAGCTGCTTTAGAATGGTTAATCCCGATAATGACGAAGCAAAGTCAAGTTTTGATCTTACACAAGGTGAAGCAACTGGGCAAATAATCAATACTTGCTACCAATTCTTTGAAGATTTGCACCTTCCAATCCTTAAAAAGCTCAGGGTTCATTCCGCAAATCCTGAAATCTTTTCACTAGAATATGGTTTGCCTCCGTTGCCTCCTGACCAGTCTGAAGTAAGGGTAAAGCAGGAGGTCTACAATCAATTGCTTGAATCAGGGACACCGCTTGAATTCTCAATAACCGACACAGGTGGCTATGTTTTCCTTGACTGGATTGATTTTTTTGCAACAGACAAGATGCATAATGGACCAGATCTCCACAAGATTGAAGCCCAAACATTCCCCGGGGTATGGACAAACATAACTGCAATGGTGCCGTACACAAGAGAAGGTACAGCTATTTCCGGTCCTGTTATTGATAACGTTGGCTGGATTGACACAGAAACATACTATAATCCTGTTGCTGTTGAGAATGAAGAGAACAAGCCAGAAGGTGAAGGAGATCCTGAAAGCATGATTACAAAGGATCCTATCTGGCAGGGTCAGCACAATGTGTGTGAAAGGTTCTTTAAAAGTTTTTCAGATGTTTCCGGCAGCTCGAGTGAAAACACCTGTTTGGTTGAAGGCCCGGAGCCCTATTTTGGCGGGAAAAAGGTTCAGCCATATAAGGCAGGGCTTATTGCAAACAGGATAAGGATGTCAATCCAAAGATTTGACGCAGGCGGCGGAAGCGACACCATACTTAAAGGAATTAAATGGAAATATGTCAACAATGACCAAGATCACCAAGGCAAAATAGACTTTAAGGTCATAAATAACGGTGTGCTTGGAGATAGCTATGCGTTGCTTGAAGTTGAAGACAGCGTACTAGGGACAGGACTTGTAAGTTCAGATATTAGCTTTAACTGGACCCTAACAGTAACAGGTTATGAAGAATGGATTGATGAATTAACGCAATTAAATGAGAATATTGAACTTGAACCAGGAAAGGCATTGGTTATTTCTGCTGATTCAAGCGCCTCTCCAAAATTCGGCTTATATGATACGGTGGAGGAAGGGGAAAGCCTTGCAGGAACAGAATCTGACCTGAAAGCATTCCACTTTACAGCAACCACTGACAGGCCAATTGAATACCAGTTGAAATATTTTAGCGAAGGCATCTGGATTGAAAGTGACATAATATATGAAGACATTAATTTTTCTTACACAGGAATTTTTGACTGGAACTTTAACAGGCCGATGCCTGTTTCAGCAGTTGCAATTGTCAACACAGGCACAGATCCTGATGCAAACACATTCACAATTAAAAAAGTGGTTTTGGACAGATACAGTGCAGATACTGAGACTGCACAAACAATAGGCAAGGCAAGAATAGCAGCAGGGGAAACAAGATTTACCTTTGATCCGTCATTCCCTCTTCTGACAGGAGACTTTACAAGAATTGAATATACAATTGATAACGATACTGAAAAAGTAATAACGTATTTCCAGGATTCTGGAACCTCGATAACCCTTTTGGAAAGCGCAACAGTTGTTGCGCAAACAACTTCTCCTGCAAGTGCCGCAGTTACCGGGAAAGAATTGTTCCACATCAAATTAGAGGGGCAAAAGCTTGAAACTTGCATGGGCTATAGCGGCTTAAGAGGGCTTACAGGCAAAAGTGCAATGCCTCGTGTATTGTTTAACTGGGATTGGGGCGTTATTGACCTAAATAGCTGTGATGTGGGAAACCCTGATTACATTTACTGTGATCCAACCCAGTTCAGCATTGAATTAACAAAAAAGCTGGAGAAAATAAGGCAGCTTGCTGAAGAAGATTTTATTGGAAACATACAGGAAATTCAGTTACTTAGGCAATTTAACGCCTATTTGATTGGAGACGCATTAAATCCTGATTTCAGAAACGACTTTGAGGACTATTACGCCAATAGGGTATTTTTTGGGGAATTTACAAGTTTTGAATACCCTTGGGGCGAGTATTTTAAAGATTCCTTAAGGCTGGTTTTTGACACAGGTCCTGGAAGCGGGAACAAGTACAATTCCGGAATTTACTCGGTTTTCATTGACTTTGAATTTGACGACCCTGCTGAACAATATAAGTTCTTTTTAGATTCCGAGCCTGTTGGAACAATTACTGTTTATTTGGAAAAACAGGAAAACCCTTTGACAGATAGTCCGTTCTATTTCCTTCCATTTAATGGGGAAGTTGGAATTAAAGATGACCTCACATTTGATAGGGTTGGTTATGGTCTCAAATTCAACAATAATGATAACCCAATTGTTATACAAAGCCTAGTTGGAGGTTCTCCACCTATTCTTGACACATCTTCAGATAATGGGGAAAAAGTGGTTGAAACAAATCAGGATGCAGACTTTGAATCGCTTAACATTAAAAATAGGGGCATTGTCTTGTCAGTAACAAACGCAACAGATACAGAAGATGCAACAATGTCCTTTTATCCTTCGATTGCAATGCCGATTTTAATGGCATTGATTCCGGAAAGTGACAAGTCTGAAGCATATTATTATCTGACTGGTTTTGATGCCGGTGTTATTTCCTCAGATCAGGGCTATATGTCGCTTTGGACAGGGACAGGTTCTTCAATGGGCCAAAATCCTGCTGCCTGCCTTGACTTTTATGGTGATCCGCTCTTTTGGAGAGCTCCTGACATATCTGCACCCTCTAATGGATGTGCCAGCTCCACTTACGTGCCTCAACGCGGCAACAACAGCTTTGGCTTTTATTATGACCCGGCACAAGACGGACAGCAATTGTATTTTGAATCAATATTTTACACGCCGCACGGAAGCGGAATAAAATTATACAAAACCTGTCCAAACAACACAATGTTTTATTCACCTTTTGAAACATCCGCTGCTTCAGGGCAGGCTGAAAGAAGGCCTATTTCTTTGGCCAGCGAAAGCAGTAACTTAAGGATTGCAACAGTTGCTAATATGATTGACCTAATTAATGCTGAGTATATATGTGTAAGTGAAAGTCTTGAAGGGTCAATCTTTTGGTGGAATCCCCAAAAGCTTTTAGGCGACCTTAATTCTGTAAAGCAGGGAATTGATCCTAACTGGGATGCTGATTTGGCCTGCAGTGTTTCAATTGGAAGCTGATTTTAGTTAGCAAAACCTGTGGCTTTTACAAAAATAGTACACTGGCAACAAGTATTGCAAGCAAAACAATAGTTATCCAAAAGGCTGGCTTGCGAAACAGCTTGCTTGGCTGGCCAAAATTTCCCTTTTCAATAATTTCGCCTGCTTGTTTTGCAGATTTTGTCCTTCCTTTTCCTGCAATCTTTCCGCCGCCTATTTGTGCAATTTCCTTACTATATTTTACCCATGCTCCTGGCTTTTTTAATTCCTGCAGTGTTTCATGTGTTAATTCAACAAATCCTTTTTCTCTTTCAGGAACTTTTTCTTCACCAAACACTTCTCCTGTTACTGCGCTTATTTCAAATTCATAAGTTTGATCTGCAACTGTTGCAAACGCAATCCACATTGGGTAATATATTTCCTTAAATCCTGTTAGCACAATATCTTTTCTGTCAGCTTCCAAAATCGAAGCTGTTTTAAGCAATGCAATTTTTTCTGCTTCTACTTTTGAAAAAATTGCCTTTCTTATAATCAGTGGATATTCGTCATCCAGTTCTTGTACCAAACCTGATTCATTTGGTATTGATTCAGCAAGTTCTTTACTTAATTCAGCTGTTTCACCATTAAGAGCAAGCCTGCCATGCTTTGTTTTACCTGTTGACTTTCCATTTTTTTCAAAAGCCACGTCGTAATAAAATAAGTAAAATGGGGCGAGAACTAGTTTCACTTCCCCCTTTTCAAAGCTTTTCCAGTTCTTTTTGAGAATTATATCCTCTATTAATTCTGCAACTTTTTCAAGAGGAAAGGATATCGGAAATACTGGTGTTCCTACAAACATGCTAATCTATTTGTATAGAATAACAATTATAAAAACTTGCAAGAAGGTCTTGTAAGCTTACTTGCAAAGAAAAAGATATCAGTTATTGATTATATTTTTTTTATCCAGATGTTTGGGATTGCCAAGCTTATTACTGACTGCTATATAAAGTTGTTCTGAAGTTAGGTGCTGACGGTTTTTCCTAGCTTCTGTTTGAATAGCATTCTTGACTCTTCTAACCCGTGCTTCTCCATATATTATAGTTAGAACATTATATGATATTGGCCGAATTGCTTTTCCTAAGGGTCTTCCTTTACCTGCACTTAGGACTGATGTGCTAGTAATTTCCCTTCCGACAGGTCTTACTTTTTTCTTTTTAATTCTTTCCCGCCTCCAAGCTTTCCTTGAATATTTTACTGTTTTTGTTTTTTTAAATCTTTTGATTGCGTTAGCGTTTTTACTGTGTCTCTTTCTTTTTAATAATCTTTACTTTGCTTGGTGTTACCAGTACGTGTTCGTGGCTTATTCTTGCAATATCTCCATTAATGCCTTCAATACCTGTTTTTATTTTTGTCACAAGCTCTTTGAGTTTTATTGCATTTCTTTTGCTTAATTCGCCAATGTTTACCAGAATAATGTTACCTGCTTTGGCTTCTGTTATTACTGTTTCAACATCTTCTTCTGTTGTGATTGTAATAGGTTTTACAAAGGCATCTGCATCCTCGTAAATTGTGTCGTCTTCTGCGTCCAAATTGTTCAAAAAATTCTCTATGTCTATTCCTTCATCTTTCTTTAAAACTTTTTCCAAAAAAGTCATTATAATTCACACCCCCGAATTCAAATTATACTAATTCTTCCCCAATTCTTTTTTAAAACGCTTCGCTTTCCTTAAACTACATAATTTTTTAAGGTAAGGAATGCGAATTTCTGTTTACGGTGAGGTTTGCTTTCTCAATCAAGCAGGCTTTTTAATTTATGAGCTATAATAGATACACTCCCGATTTTTCAATAAATTTTATTCAACACAAGGTTAGTTATAGGTGGGTTTTGATTGATTGAACCAAATTTGCATGAAAATATTTTCCAGAGACAATTTGATAAAAGTACTGTTTTTACTAACAGAACCACAATAACACCACATTATGTCCCTAACAATCTTCCTTTTAGAGATGGTCAGATTGACGCAATTTCGCAAATTCTTTCCTCTTCTTTACATGGAGCAAAGCCTGATAATCTTTTCATTTATGGCAAGGTCGGAACAGGAAAAACTGTTACAGTAAACCATGTCCTTTCACAATTGCAGGAATTTATTGCTCACAATACTGAAAAGAAAGTTGAGTTTGCATATGTTAATTGCAGGAATCATAATACAAAATACAAGGTTTTACTCAAAACCTTGTCAAAATTCTTTCCAGAGCAGGATTTTATTGGTTACAGCAGTGCATTTGTTTATGAAAAATTACTCAAGCATGCAGGGCAAGGCAAGCAGTTAATTCTTGTACTTGACGAAGTTGACAAAGTCAAAGACCTTGATGAATTAATTTATGCACTTACAAGATCAAATGATGAATTGCAAAATGGTGGTATTGCAATTATTGGAATTAGCAACAATCTTTTCTTCAAAGACAAGTTGGATGTGAGAACAAAGAGCACTCTTTTGCAGAAGGAAATGGTTTTTCCTCCTTACAATGCACAAGAGCTTAAAGCAATTCTTGAAGCAAGAATAAAAACAGCTTTTAAAGCAGGTTGTGTTGAGGATTCTGCAGTAAATCTTGCGGCTGCAATGGCAGCACAGGAATCGGGTGACGCAAGGGCTGCAGTAATGCTAATGCTTCGGGCAGGAGAAGAGGCAGACAAGTCTTTGGGTTTAATGGTAAAAGACGAACATGTAAGACTTGCAAAAACAAGGGTTGAGGAAGAGGTAACCCTCAGTATGGTTGAAACTTTGCCAAAACAACAGCAGTTAGTGCTTTACTCTCTTTCAATGATGACTGTTATGGGTAAGGGTTATGGAAAGCTTAATGGAAGCAAGGAAGAAGGTGTTTTCTTTTCAGGTGATGCTTACCGCGAATATGAAAGAATTGCCGCTTCAATGCAACAACAGGTTGTCTCTTCACGTTGGTTCCGCGAATACGTAAACGAACTTGAAACATATGGTCTACTAATTACCACTGCTTCCGGAAAAGGTGTTAGGGGAACAACTACTTTAATCAAACTGGGTTTTGACGCAAGAAAGCTAAGGCAAGCACTTGAAAAAGAACTGATTTGTGTTTAATAAATTCTTTTTGTTTTATTCAAACAAATTCAGCAAGCTTTTTTTGTTCAGGCTGTTCGTTTTGGAACACGCTGTCTATTTCCTGACTTGCAAGTTCAAGCCTTTGTTTTAGGTAATCGCTTAGTTCAAATTCTTCTGCAAGCTTTTTTGCAATTCCCAAATATTTCCTTACTCCACCCTCGTTTACTGTTAAAATGATTTTTTCCTGTTTGCATTTTGGGCATTTTCCGTCTAACGGAATCCTTCTAATTCTGGCATTGCATTTTGTGCATCTAAAATGCTGTCTGCTAAAAGCCCTTGTATTTCCAATAATGTCAGGCATTAAATGTGTTACCATAACCCTTTCTAATGCGTCCTTACTGTCAACTGCTTCAATTCTTTCCTGTAATCTTGCCTGTGCCCTTAGCTTTTCTTCCATTGTGTTAAGAACTACGTACTTTGAATATACAGGACCTGCATCAAACTGTGTTGTTGAATGAGAAAATCCAAATCCACTGTATTGTCCTGGTTTGCCCAAAATATGTTCTATTCTTTTCAAACTGCCACTATCTGACGGAGCAATCTTTTCTGCATTTTCATAAAGTTCCAAAGGATATTCACTGCATATTTCCATATCATAGCATTCATTGTCTATTTCTGTTGGTTTTAATGCAACTGTAAAAACAAGTGAGGCATCCATTCTTCCTCCCCTACTTCCTGGCAAATAACTGTGAGAAAAATTAAGCAAATTGTCCATTAAAAGCATTAAACTATCCTGGTCTCCGTCGCAATTGCGTCTCTTAGTCTGCTGAAAGTAAGGGTGGGCAAAGCATGCTCTTGCTTTTGTATATCCAAGAATCCTACCGGTTATTGCTGCGGAAGTGTGCGGTGCAAGCCCTAGTACAAGCTGGCCAATCATGTCTTCTCGTTTTTTTGCATTAAAATATGGTTCTTGTTTGTAAAATCTTACAAGCAGTTCGTCAATGAATTTTGAAACTGTTACAAAGAAATCTCCTGCACTTTCATTAATTACAATGTCCTGTGGCAGAATTTCAACAATTTGTCCTTTGTCTACAAGCTCGTTTCCAAAAGTATCCTTTTCATATCCTAATTCTTTTGCTTTTTCAACACTTATTCCAACTTCTTCTGGTTTGAAATGTGTTAGTGGTGCGTCAATTGCCTCGTACCTTATTGTTGCATCCCTGAAAATATGCAAATCATATTTTGCTCTTAAAATTCCTTTTTCCAATGGTTCGGCATCTTTGCCCTCGTTTATCATGCCTTTGACTCCTTTTACAATGTCAGGCATTCTTATTCCCAAATTTTTAATTGCTGCATGTACAAGTTCCTGTAAATCAACGCTTCTTTTGCTGTGTGCTTCGGTTTTACTGCCGCATTTTTCGCATTTTTTTTCCTTAGTTAGGGTACCACAGCTTGGACAAATGTTTGTGTTCTCTGTTCTCACTCTGCACTTATAACAAAACGGCTGTTCTCTTACTGCTTCGCATTTTGGACATTTGTATAATCCAATTTCAACATTTACTGAACCTTCTTTTCCTTCTCCTGTGTTTGTCATTGCTTTGTTTATTGACCTTATGTTTCCACCTGCTGCTCCTATTGGAAAAAGCACGTGGGGATTTCCTGCCATTTTTCTTGGCTTGCTTGCTTCTGGTCTTCCCATTCTTGCTCCAATCCATGTTCCTGCCAAATTTCTTATTGGAATTCCTGCTGCAAGGTTTAGTGCAGAAATCACATTGGATGATTTTTCAATTGCTTTTTCAAGCTTTTCAGTTCCTTTTTCAATTCCAAGAGTTTTTTCCATTGCATTAAATTTATCAACATCCAGATGAATTTTTCCTTCTTTTACTTCGTGGCATGCTCCGATTTTTTCAAGAAGCTTTTTTCCAACAGCAAAACCTTTTTCATTGTCTTTTTCAAAAACAATTTTTTCTTCATCCTCTTTTCCTGTTCCCTTTTCTTTTTTTCCTGTTTTCAAAAACTTTGCAAGCTGTAATATTTCTTTTTTCTCAAGAACAGTGTAATAAAAAAGTGCGTTTGGGTGCAATGGCAAATGGTATTTTTTTGAAAGCTCAATTGCTCTCGCAATACTTATCTTTTCTCCTCCTTTTGCAATGTCCTCGTTCTTAACTCTCTTCAATTCAGGTACGTCCTTTGCTTTTTCTCCAAGCTGTCTTTCTACTTCCTTTACCCACCATTCATGGCAGTATCCTGCTGGAACAAGCGGGTGTGCACTGTATCTAAAGTCTCCAACACTTATTAGTAAATCTCCAAGGAAAAGAATTTTTTCAACCCTTGGCTTAATCTTTTCTGCTTCTTCCAAAGTATTTACTTTGACAACACTGCCACTGTAAAGCCTTACAATTGGTCCTTCAATACTATCAACTGGAGACATTCCTGCTGCTTTTCCAGGTCTTTCAACCTTCATTTGTGTTGCATTTGCAATAAATCCTTCAAGAATATACATTGTTGCAGGATGCAATCCCTTTCCCATAATTCCCATATTTCTTGCCCTTCCATATCTTAACCTAAAACCGCCTGGTCTCATTGGATATGCTAAAATTGGTCTGCCTGCTGCAGCTCCAATCAAATACTTTTCATTTGGCTTCAATTTCCGTTCTCCTGAATCTGATTTGCTTACTTTTATTATTCCTTCAAGCCAGTTCCAGTCAAGCTTTAGCTTTTTTGCAAATTTCAGTATCTTTGGAGCTTTTAATGCAACTCCTTCACTTAACACAAGACACATTCCGCCTCTTACTCTATTCTTTGGGATCCTTGGCAAATCCCTGTTGACTGCTACCTCTCGTTCCTCTGTTGGCTCTCCGTTTATGCAAACAGTACAGTTTCTTACAATCATTCTTACTTCGTCGTCTGTTGGCTTGTATTGCCTTGTAACAATTTCGTCATAAATCTGGCATTCTTCAACATATCTTTCAACCTCGTCATCTGTAGGCTTGTATTTGTCAATTTCCAAAAGGGTTCTTGCATAATCTCCCAAAATTAATGGCAACACTTGACTTGTTCCGCCTGCTGCTCTTATTGGTCCTGCATAATAGATGTTAATATATTTTGAACCATCAGGATTTTTGTTAATTTCAACTCTTGGCACTCCGTCCAATGGAGCAACAACTACTCCCTCCGTATTCAGTACAAGAGCTGTTTTTATTGCCTGTTCTACTCTTTTGCTTTCGTCTTCTATCTTGCACCATTTTTGTTCAAGGATTTCTCTAAACAATTGAAATATTGCTTCAAGTCTGTCTCCTTTCTTTTCTTCAAAAACTTCCCTGTATCTTTTTGCAATTCCAAGAGGTCCAATAATTGTTTCGGTTCTGTCTGCCAAATCCGCCACTGGCTTTGATTCAATTCCTGTGCTTAAATCAAGACCTTTTTCTTTTGCCTTTTCCGCAACCGCAAGCTGTTTTTCAACTTCAGCCATCATATTGTCGTAGTATTTTTTCACAACAGGTTTTGCTTCAATATCAAGTTCAAGTTTCATAAAGTTAAGTCCTTTTTTTTCAATCCTTCAATTTTTTTCAATCTTTTAATCCTTTTTTTCTACAAAATAATTTTCACTAATCTTTCCTGTTTTCATGTCGTAAATCGGAACAATTCCTGGGGTTGGTACATGCCCGAGTTTTACTTGGTAATCTGTTCTTGACTGCCAGGTTCCTGAATTTATTACTGTTGTTCCTCTATAGCTTCCGTATGCATTGTGGTGCATGTCTCCAATATACACCAAATCAGGTTCTTCTCTTACTACTAAATAATCTTCTCTTTCAGGAACATAGGGTTGTTTCATTCCATAAGTTGACATTATATCTCTTTTCTTCAATACCTCTATCATTGCCTGTTCAGGGTGCTCGCTGTTAAGATATCCAACGCTTCCAATCAGGTCGTGCAATGCTCCGCCATGGTACATCATTACTTTTAATCCTTCAATGTCAATCCAGCTAGGGCTTCCTACAAAATGAATATTTTTCCTTTTATTTAATTCAGGCAAGTATTCTTTTGGAACTGCTGGCTGTGGATCTGCCCATCTTACTGCATCGTGCTGTCCTGGACAAATTACAATTTCAATATATTCAGGAATCTGTTCTATTAGTTTGCTGAATTCTTCGTATTGTTTGTAAATGTCTTTGATTACAAGTTCGTTAATTTGGTTTGGATAAATTCCCACTCCGTCAACATTGTCGCCTGTTATTACAAGATATTTTATCCTGCCAACCTTTTCCTCTTCTTTTGCTCCGCCTTCTCTTCCATTAATCCAGTTAATGAAATGATTGCATTCTTTTTCAAGAAAGAACCTGCTTCCTATATGAAAATCACTTGTTGAAGCAATAGTAAAATCTGTGTCAACATGTTTTGCCTGTTTCATAGGCAAATCAGGCCAAAGCACTTCTTTTACTATGAGCAAATTTTCATTCCACTTAACTGCTTTTATTGCAATTACACTGTCTACCAAAACTTTTTCTGCAATTCCTTTGGTTCCAATATCGTTCTTAATCAGGAGCGCAATGCATTTTGATTCAAGGTCTTCAATCTCCAATCCAACAT
>SDBT01011942.1_pt1 | contig 13957 bp, 12 predicted proteins | sample 2277101 | NCBI WGS metagenome assembly SDBT01 (sample SAMN10404973, study PRJNA504765) | marine sediment metagenome | isolation source: marine sediment core GS10_PC15, 103 cmbsf | place: Arctic Ocean: Southern Knipovich Ridge | collected 2010 | reverse complement strand
TTTGGAACTCCTTTCCTTTTTGTACAACCCGACCAGATTGTCGTGATCGGGAGAGTTCCTTGTTATTTGAAGTTTTTTCATGAATTTAAAGGGAGAAAAAACCTTCTTGAAAGGGTGTAATATGCAGGTGATATGAGAGGAGACGCTGTGAGGATGCCAAATTATTTAATTCGCCATAAATAGTTAGTTTTGATTCTCATTTTGATATGTTTCTTCAGAGAATATTTCAAATAAAATAAATCAACGAGTCGTTAAACTCTCAGATGGAAACTATCTTTATCTTTCAGATTGAAAATCTTCTTTTTTAGGATTTAGGAGGAGGCACCACGGGGGAGGGAGATAATATACTTTGAATAATCTGTCTCAATGTTAAATAGATCTTTTTATTTCTTAATAAATACTAATCTAAGTAATTTGCAATATTTTCAAAAAAATTGTTAAAAAAACAAATTTCTTCTTTAAAAAAATATTTATATTTAAATAACCTTATAGAATTTAGGGAGTGAAGTATGACTACAATTTCCGTTGATAAAGACTTATTAGAAGAACTCGTTGATTTGAAAATGCAGCTTCTTGCTAATCAAATTGTGTATATTCATACTTTTTAAAGCATATACTTTATAAACCAAAGAAAATGCAGATCAATACACTAAAAGAATAAAAGAGGATATTTAATCAATGCAATTTTTTGTTATTGCGTTTTATAATTGTTTAATACCAACAAGGCGAATATTCCTTTCATTATTCTCAATATAACTTCTTGAGATAAGGTTTAACCAGTGAAGTGGGCAAGAGGAGTCATGATCATTATTTTTTACTTCTTCTTTGAAAGATTAGGAAATAGAAAAATTATTAAAATAGAATTTTTAGAGATTTTTCATTTAATCTTCAAGTATATCTTTTAACTCATCGATATTAAGATTTAAATATTTAGCAGTAATTAAATCTTTGCCTAGAAGAGTCTTGAAATTCTTTTTGCGTTTTTTGTTTATAAACTTCTTCATTTCAGATAAATCAGGATTTGGGTTGGTTATTTCAATTAATTTTTTTTCTACAGCTGTATCAACCACTTTTTGTCCAATATCAGTTCTAATTATTAGAAAAGCTTCTCCTGATCCTTTAGGAGCCCCCCAAGGTGAATAAGATAAATCCGAAAACTCCCCTGAGAAATCTGTACAAAATTTACATCCTGTCATTCCACCTGAGGAACATGCATATGCAAGACGTAATGATGTTCTTTCTGCTCCAGTATTGAAATCTGATGTTAGAATTTTGGCAAGGCCTTGAATATGGCAGGGATTTCCTAAAATCCCAATATCACGCTTGTAATCTTTATATGCTTTCCCGATACCAGTAATTAATGGGCCGGAAAGCTCCAATGTAGCTTTTGGTATGTATTTTTTTGCATCGTTTGCGTTATCTACAACAACCGGGAATGCTACAGGAGGTTTCTTACTTTTGGATTCACCTAGAACCATATGCTTTACAACTCCAGAGTTAAAAGCAGCAGTAACAAGATTATACAAAATATCTTCATTGTTCTTCGATTTTACTTGAATAATATCACTATACACTCCAACAGCTAAATCTATACGTGTTTTATTAAATAACTTCTGTTCAATTTTAGATATATCAAGGAAACTTCTGGGACAAGCATTATAACATAAACCAACAGTTTCAGCACATTCATCTACAACATATGCTTCCCCAGTTTCATGGTTAAAATCCATATGTGGGCAGAAGGCATTGCAACTTCCACAATGGATACATAAACCCGAATAAATTACTTCATTTTCGAGATCTTGACTAGATTTTTCAACTTTCATTAGATATAAACACTCAATTTAAATTATAAGAAATAGAATTATTATTGATTTATAGAATTCCACATATCATTTAAATGTGTAATAATTTAGGATGAAATTTCACACTATGAAAACATTATAACTATTTTGAAAAATCTTTAAAGAATAAAGCCAATTTAATATGCTGATTAAGAAAGTAGAGTCATATATAAAAATCACCCTAACTTTTCATTATCTTGAAAAATTGTGAGTTATATGAAAGTTGTAGAAAAAAAAAAGAACAAAAAAGATCTTAAATTGTTTTTATAAAAAACTAAAATCTATATCTAACAATTATTTTCAGGTTCATTTAATAAGCGAGAACAAGTTTCATCAAGTTTTTTTATTAGGTGACCACGATCTTTCCATGTAATCCACGTATTTCCAGATTTTTCAAAAAAAAATCCATCATATTCAACTTTTATTTTAGCTAGAGTCTTTTTTATAAAACTCCATGAAAAGCCTGTATCTTCTACAATTTTTGCAATAGCAATTGGATGATTTATTTCAAGGCTTTTATTAAAATAAAATAAGATTTTCTCAAACCCTGTTTTGGGGGCATCCTCTATTTCAGACATATATAACTCATAAAAGTTAATTTGGTTTTTTTTTTTTTTTAAAATTTCTCAGATAAATATCACTTGTATTTTAGAAAATCTCCAGAGCTCATTAAATTAGTTGGTCTAAAATAATTTTTACCAGATTTTTCAGCAAAATCATCCAATAATTTGCACCATTCTTGATACTTATCCTTTCCTAATTCAAATGGACCACGCGAACGCATTCCAGCAATCATAGTTTTATCAATTGTTTCATAACTCGAAACAATTCCTTCTTCTAAAAGCCTACAACCTTCATTCATTTGAAGAGCCATGAGACACTCCATATTCCCAAGATTAGCTTTTTTTGCTTTTCCAGTTATAGGTTTTCCATCTTCAGTCCACTCAAGAAATCCTCGTCCTGTTTTTCTTCCTAAATTACCTTCATTAATTAGTTTTGTTAGGGCTTTTCCAGTAGCAAAATCTTGAGAAACATTTTCTTCAAAATATTTAGCAGCGTTACGAATTACATCTAGACCTAAGTAATCCCTTTTTGCAAGAATCCCCATTTGTTTTGGAACTTTAAAATCTTCGTTAAGATCCTGCCATTGAATTCCTTTTTCCACTGCAATATTAGTTAGCCAATCTATGTATGCTCCACTGGTTATAGTTAATCTATTAACAATAAATCCAGGACTCTCTTTTTCAATTCTTGCAATAAATTTTTTTCCTCTAACACAGGGAAGCGATTCACCAATTGCAGCGCTAATTTCAAAAGTTTCATCTGAAGTTTTTTTACCTTTAATAAGCTCAATCAATTCAAGTACCGGTATGGGTATAAAAAAATGCATACCCACTACTTTATCGGCTCTACCAGAAGTAGAAGCTATTTCAGTGATACTCATTGTAGAGGTATTTGTTGCGAGTATAGTATGCTCTGGAGCATATTCTCCTAATTTTTTGAAAGTTGATTGTTTTAAGTCCATGAATTCTGGTACTGTCTCAACTATAAAGTCTGCATTCGAAGCTTTTTTGAAATCAGGTTCTATCACCAATTTGTCTAAAATGTTTTTAGCAGAGTTTTCCCCTAATAATCCTTTACTTTCTAATTTATTAAGACCAGCAGCAATAAATTTAGCAGCAATATCTAAAGTTTTCTGGGTTCTAGACCATAATTTGACTACTTCAAATTGATTTGACATGATTGCTACTTGGGCAATTTCGCGACCCATTGTACCTGCCCCTATAACTGAAAATTCTTTAAAATTACTTATACCAATCATTAGAACATCTTTACCATCATTATTTTTAATAAATTAAATAAGTTAGGAGGATAATAAAAGTTGTTGCTAAAAATCCTTTTTTAGAATTAATCTTTTTGTTTGTATAAAATAACATTTGGTTTATAAAAACCAAATTTAAAAAAGATCTTTTTAATGTAAACTGCTGTTTTTTCAAGTATCTTTTAATTAATTTCATTCAATTTACCTTTTTTTAATTCACCATAACGATAAATTGAATGATTTCCCGACTTTTATCATCGTACGGATACCAAAAATTATTTTAATATCACTAATATCAACAAATTTTCATTACTTAATTTTTAAATTCTAATTTTAAGAGTTTAGATTGTAAAAATAAACCATGAAATTAGCATTGTGCTAATCCCAAGAAAAATAGATATAGGTAAACCTGGCAAAATTTTATTCCGTTTCAACCCTGAAATTGTTATCCCCGTTCCAATTATGATGGCAAGTGCCGTTAGTATCATCACCACTAGATTACCTGTTTGAACAAGTGCACTTGAGGTGAGCATACTATAGAAAGCCAAATCGCCTATTCCAAGCTCTAATTTAGAAGTATCATATTCATATTCTCCACTCTTAATTTTTTCTTTCAAATTATCTTCTGAAATAATATCTCCTCCCTCTGAGCTTGAAGCAATATTGATTAGTTGCTTAATAGGGCCATGTTTATACAATACAGCGAAAAGATCCCAACATGAAATTCCGATTAAAATGGCTAATGTTGTCCAAAGAGGTATTAAAACACCCATTGATGCTCCAATTAACAAACCTATGTATAATATTATAAAATTCTTTGTTTTAATCGATCTTGATGTAAAGTATCGATAAATCATAAAAATTGTAAAAATAAATGTTAAGAATATCAATTCGACATTAAATAAATAATAAAGTTGAGGCATTCTGGAAAATAATACATATAATATTATTTCCCCAAAAAACCACGTTTGAAAAAATGCAACCAAAGCAAAACTAAATCCAAAAATATACTTTAAGACACCGATTCCCTTTTTCTTAATTATAAAGATGATAATAAATGCTGATATTACGGCTACCGCTGTATAAATTAAGCCATTCAATACACCACCTATTACTCCCATTTCGCTTTCTGAAAAAAATCCCCCTTCTACTTGAATTCCTACTACGACATAGGTCAAATAAGCTAAAATTCCCGATATTACAACCACAATTATTATTGGAATGGGGTATAATTTTCTTTTTGTTGTATAAGTTGGAAAAAAATGAGGGATAAAATCTTTTTTGATAACATCTTTATTTTCTTCTACATTTAATGTTATTCCAGGTTTCTCTTTCTCTAACTTTATTTCTTCTTTATTTTCCGAAAGATCAGTCATAATAATGAATGATAAATTCTAAAAAATTTATTTTTAATTTATTATATTAATAATGCCTTTTATACCTAATATTAAAAATAAACTAGATTTATCAAGTTTATTTTATTAGAAAGAAACTTATTATAATAAGAAACTTTTAATCTTCTGAAAATGCCAAAACTTCAAAGATACGCTCATAAAATTCGTAAGACTATAGATAAATTAAAAAAAATTATTAATCGAATAGGGATTTCTTATTCTGAAGAATTTGAATTAATTGATGAACTGCCAGAAAAGCTTTTATTGCCTTGCCATTTAGGAATTCTTTTTTGTGGAGATTTTAAAATCATTTTATTTGAAAAAATCAAAACCCTTTTGAATCAAGTATACGATTCCTTTTTTTTTGATATTAGAAATCTGGGAGAATTTAATTTTTCTAAGGAGCTTTTCTCTAAGGGTGTGAAAAGGGAATATAAAAAAAGGGAGAAATCTTCTGGTGAAATAAAAATACATCCTACAAATAAATTCTACCAAATTTTAATTGATAAAAGGAATGAAGAAAATCTTGGAATGATAATTGCACTTACAGATCTTCTTATTTATTCAAGTGCCGATGATAATATTTTATTTTTATTTGGAGAAACTCATCTAAAACACCGGGTTGCTGTGGTTTCCACATTTTCTTTCTTCCTCAAAGAAAATGAAAGACTATTTGAAGAGAGAATTATCAAAGAGATTATTCATGAAATTGGCCATTTGATCTTAGGACCTGAACATTGTCTTAATAGTACATGCGTTATGCGTTTCTCAAACGATGTAAAAGAAATTGATAATAAATCAATCAATTTTTGTGAAAGTTGTAAATCTAAAATATTTAGTATTAGAGAGGAGTTTAATTTTTAGAAAGATATTTGAATTTAACTTAGAAGGAAGCAATTGGTAATTCATGAAGAAATTCCTTAACTAATTCTACTCTATTCTTTCTTTCCTTTTTGTAATAACGTAGTGGGTAAAGTTCGTTGATAATGAATTTATAGAGTTTTATCCATGTTTTAGCTACATTACTGATTCTGTATTGTTCTGCAACCTTTTTTGCATTCTTACCCATCTCTGCTCTTAAATCGTCATTTTTAAATAATTCTACAACTCTTTTTATAAAATCATTTAAATTATTTGCAAGATAGCCTGTTTTTCCATGTTTTATTACGTCCGAAATACCACAACTGTTTGAACCAACAGTAGGAGTCCCTTGAGCCATTGCTTCTATCAAAACAAGCCCTTCAGCTTCAATCCAAGACCACAGGCAAGATATATCTGCTGAATTATAGAGTTTTAACAAATCTGTAAAAGGAACACGACCTAAGTAAGATACTATATCCCGATAATGCTTTTTTCTGATTAATTTTTTAACTTGATTAGACGATGGTCCATCACTGCCAACTAGTACTAAGTGCGAGTCTGGTACTTCTTTGTGAATTTTAGAAAAAGCTCTTATAACCTCCAATGGATTTTTCTCAGGAGAAAGTCTTGAAGCATAAAGGAGTATCTTTTTATTATCCAAATTGTATTTATCTCGAATACCATTTTCCTTTACATCGGTATAATATAAATCCGAAATTCCGTTTGTTAAACAAACAATTGGTTCTTTAAATCTTTGATTTCTGAGCAAGTCCTTTTTTGATTTTGTTGCTACAGAAACTAAATCATATTTATCTAAAACATGTCTTTCATAGCGCCAAATCCAATCCATTCTCGAAAGTAATTTTCCAAATACTGGGATATACTGAGTTGTATAAAATGCGAGTGGTGAATTATGTGTTCCAGCCATCGGTATACCTAGATATTTTGCCCAATTTATGGCCATTGAGCCGAATGACGCATGTGTATGAATGTGTGTAATATCCAGATAATTATGCGAACAGAAAAAATATTTGTGTAATGGAACACTTAAGACAACTCCTGTTTTGGGTGCGATTTTTGCACCGAAAAAGTTATGGAGGTAAAGATTTTTACGAATATCTTTTGGCTTGTTTATTCCTGGTGCGTATACATGAACATTGTGTCCCGTGTATTTTGCTATGCCTTCGGCAAGATTTCTGCAAGCAATTGCTGTCCCATTAACTTGTGAATACATTGATGTGAAAAAACCGATATCAAGCTTCTGTTTAACCATATGGAATCAAAAATGAAAGATCGAGTTCTTTTTACACAAAGGTAAAAAGGAATAAAATAATAAATATATTAATTTACTTAAACAAACTTTTATTTATTTAAAAATACATATTATTTAATAAAAAAAAATAGATTTTTTAATAAGAAAGAAAAACTTTAACTTTAATCTAAATAGTGCAGTTTATGTTTATGCTATAGATTATGAATGATTTTGATTGTAAAATAGGAAGATTTGAATAAATAAACTTTTTCTCTCAAATTTTTTAAATTTATCCTAGATAATATAAATTTTTAAATAAATAGGTTAAAACAATAAATTTTTTTTGAATTGTTAAATAACTAAGAATTATGGACTTGGAAAAAGAAAAAAAAATTATCGAAGAAATTTTAAAACAGCGTCGCTTATCCTATTCTATAGAGATATTAGATGTTCAAGGGAACAAATTTACGATACGTAATAATTTTGGTACCACAATTGTATATGTGAAGAAAGGAGAGAAATATTTCTTAGAAGATGAATTATAGTAAAAAACTTTCAATATCTTGCTTTTATTATTAGAATTTACAATCATTTTCGAAAATTACTAACTTTTAGAAGTGTTTTAATTTATAATACAATAAAAAAAAATGTTATTGCACTTTTTAGATAAAAATTTAAGAGAAAAAGTTTATGAATTAATTAACAGTAAAATTTTAGTTTCATATAATCAGTTGATAACAAATGCGACGAAGAAGGATAAGTTCAGATACTACAGAGAGTAAATTCATTGAAAAATTCCGAGCAGTTCTGGATGATCATACATCACTTTCAATCTATAATAAAAAAAAAAAAGCAATTTGTATTATTCGAAAAGATTTAGTAAAGTCCTATGAAATTGAGGTAGACGCCTCAGAAGCCCCTGTTCTAAATAAAATTCTGACCGATCCTGAACCGTATGAAAGTTCTATTGCTGATTTAAAAATCTTAGAAGAAGAAGTTTTACCTATAAATGAAGCTTTCCAGAAAGTTTTTGGAATGGATAAAGAACTTAAGTTAAATTCAATTAAATTAGCTATTGGTAGTAATTATAATGATTATGTAACAATTGGGGAAACCGATCTGATTAAATTTGATGTTAAACCCACACTTAGTGGATTAATGACTTTTATTAAAGAAAACAAAGAAGGAATTCTAGGATTTTTAGATTGTGAGTACATTAGTGAAGAAGGAAATGTTATATATCTGAATTGTAGTAAAAAGAATGTATCTGAAAATATTTATTCAATAAAAATGTTAATCCTTGCATCTATGCAACAGAGAGGTTTTTTTCTTCAACAAGAACATAAATATTATGGTTTACAGCTCTATATAATAATAGAATCTAGAAAGTCTAATGATGACAAATTATTTGAGCTACTAAAAGAACTTAAAATTGATTGGGAGTTAATATTTTTTAGAAGAAAGCTTGCCATCCATGATTGGACAGAAATAGAGTGTGAAAAAAACTCAGAAAATCTCAAAAGTTATCTTCGTGCAGAACATGAGAGTTTAAATTATTTTGATGTGAATAATATTATTCGGTTAGTGGTTAAAAATCAATTACCATTTAAAGTCGCCGATAAAATGGCATCATTATTATATAAAATGAAAAGTGAAAGATCAATTAGATCTCAAGATCGAAAGTATCAAGCGAATCTTTATAAAGAAGAACATATTCAACAAGATGAGTACTCTGTAACTCTTAAAAAGGCTGAAATTGCAGCTGCAGCTAAACTATCGTGTGCATATTTAGGAATTCATAAAAAAATAAAATTCGATCGAGATGTTTCGGTTGATGAGATTTTAAAGTATGAGGAAGAATTAACAAATATGTGATGTACTTCTTTTCATTTTTTTAGAGGAGACTATTAAAAATTGTCATAATAAATAAAGTATATTTTAAATAGTATTGTCAAATCTATTCTTATGTATTATTTGTGAAATTAGTCCGATTACATTTTTTTCATATCATAGTTAGAAGAAGATTTTCTATATAACAATTTTAGCTCGTTAATTCAATAACTTAAGAAAACTTTTTGTTATTTCCCCTAAATAAAGTCCCCAAATAATCTTTTTTATCAATTCATTAATTTATTATATTTTCTAAAAAAAAAAAATAGATTATTTAATATTTATCTCAAATTATTTTTTTCAATTAGCTTAATCCATATGATTGTTTTAACAATTCATGATTCACTTTTCCAACTGTTAGGCTTTTTCCAGTTTTGGTATTAGTAATTGTATATACCGCTGGAGCGAACAGTCCTGGATCAATGTCATAAAAATTAAAATTTGCGGCTTTAAAGGTTTCTATGAATGGTTTTCCATAACTAGTAGATGTATTTGCAGGCGCTTTTTTAAGTAATTCAAATAACTCTCCTTCTTTTTCCTTTTCTACATCAATAGTATAATATGTCATTCCAGCGGCACTAATTGAATCATTAGTACGCCCCATTGCTCCAAGATCGTCTTTAGCAATTGGAGCTATTGTAGTTGTTCCAAAACCATCCTTTATAACTTCTAAAGGAAAATGAATTTCATGTAATTTATGGATTCCTGTCTCTACAATTCTAGCAGCTACCTGAATTGAACCTGTAAGGCAGGCTGTAGGAGCATAAACTGCATATGTCTTACTTATATCTACATTACATTTTTCAGCAATAATATTCATTACTTCTTCATTTGGTAATTTTGGAGTTTCAAAAACGATTACAGCGCAATCGGAATTATCTATACAATCTAATTCTTGGAATAATTTTTCTACTTTACTTTTAGCTCTAGCTGGTCCAGATCCTAATGATTGAAATACTACTTTTTTTTTCAATACTCCATCCTTTTCGATATCTTTTTTTAGTTTAACATTCCAACCTGCTAATTGAGAAGCCATACATGAAAAAATTGGTTCTGAAGTGTACACATTAACACTCGGCAGATAATTTCCATCAAGATTATAAGATGAGAATTCTACAGTTCCTAATCCACCCATACAAATTTCTCCAACCAATTTCCCTCCAATCCAAGAAGCATTTGTCATATCAATCACTGTAGAACCGTTTTCTAGTTTATGAACCTCTGCTTTGTATAATTCTTTATATTGAATTATTTCTTCGACGATATTCTTCGCAAGCTCATTTAATTTTACTTTATGCATTTATTTTCACGTTATTAAATTTTTTTTTTACTGTATTATAAATAAAAAACAATCAAAATCGTTAAAATTTAATTTTTTTTTTAATCTTTTTATTTGTATTACATTATTTTTTGCCTTTAAAATTCTTTTTTTTTCCTGTATTACAAATATAATTTCATTTCAGTATATTGTTTTATATTTAACGACAGATAGTTAGTTTTATTTTTATTATTATTTTGATATTTAATTATAATATATTGCTAATTTTGAATTTAAGATTATTTTATTTATTACGAGATGATTAAATCAAAGGAAAAATTAGAAAAGTTAAATGAGAATCTTGAGATTATTAAAAATAACTTTCTAGATCATATTAAGGAAAATAACTCTTCTGTTCATGTCTACACACATATAGATGCTGATGGATTAAGTTCCGGCGCAATTATCGGTAAAAGTTTATTTCGGGAGAATATCCCTTTCCAAATCACTACTCTTAGACAATTAGAGAGAGAAGAAATAATAAAAATCTCTAAAAATGTAAAAGAAAATGAAAATTATTTAATATTTTCTGATTTTGGAAGTGGTCAATACTTAGAACTCAAAAAAAAATTAATGATAAATAAAAATTTTAATTCTTTCTTAATATTAGATCATCATCTTCCTCAAAAAGTTTCTGATAAAAGAGATCTTGATTCAATCAAAGATATTTACAAAAAAACAAATCAGTGGCACGTTAATCCTTATTTCTTTGGTATTAATGGAAGTCAAGAGATTTCTGGGGCAGGATTATGCTATTATTTTGCAAAATGTTTGAATGAAAAAAATATCGATCTGTCTCCAATTGCAATTATTGGAGCAATAGGCGATCTCCAAAATCAAGGGCCTAATAAATCCTTTCTAGGTTTAAACTTACTAATTTTAGAAGATGCACAGAGAGATGAGTTAATTGAAGTAAAAAATGATTTAAATTTCTCTTCAATTAAACCTATAAATGAAGCAATTGCATATTCTAATGATATTTATTTACCAGGATTAACTAAAGACATAAATAGATCATTAATTTTCCTTCGAACTTTAGGAATTTTAATAGAAAACTCAGAAGGAAATATAAAAAGTCTAAGTGATTTGAATCAAGAAGAAAAGCAAAAAATTACTTCAGCGATTATTGAGTATGCTTCCATAAAACTAGATATAGATCCAAGTAAAATTGTTGAGAAACTAATCATAAATAGATATTTATTAAAAAAGGAAGTAATTAATTCCAAACTTCACGATGCTTCAGAATTTTCTAATCTTTTAAATGCTTGTGGTCGTACTAATAGCGCTTCATTAGGAATCGCAATAGCGATGGGAGATAGAAAAAGATCCTTTCAGAAATCTCAGGAGATATTAAAAAATTACAAGAAATCTTTATCGAAGAGTCTTTCATGGATTCATGATAATCAAAAAATTCAACAAAAAGAATATATTCAATATTTTTTCGGGGAAGAAATAATCCCTGAAAATATTATTGGAACAGTTTCCTCAATGCTAATTTTTGAGAATTTTAAAGGAGTTGATTTATCAAAGCCCATTTTTGGTTTGGCTAAGAGAGAAGATGAAGACATATACAAAGTTTCAGGAAGGGCACATGAAAAGATAGTAAATAAAGGAGTTAATCTTTCAAAAGCAATTAGAGATGCATGTGAACTTTCAGGTTTAGATGTATTAGGTGGGGGACATCCACCCGCAGCAGGAACAAAAATTCCCTTAGATAAAGCAGAATTGTTTCTAGAAAACTGTAATATTGCAATTCAAAGGCAATTACAAAGTGAATAAAATCTTATAATTATTTTTGAATTTTTTAAATCGTGTAAACTTCTCCTATTTCAGGGGCAACTGAATTATAATTTTTTTCAACTAACTCACTTGCTAAAGTTGTGGTTGATTTATTATCTCCATGAACACAAAATATATTATTATTTGATTTTTTTCGAAATTTTAGATTTGTGATATATTCCTGCAAATGCAAACCATCAGCATGACTAGAAAAATCAAAATAATCATAATCGCACTTAGCTTTAATTCTATAATTGCTCAAATAAGATTTTCTTTTTTGTGATTCTTTAAATTCAAAAATCCCCTTATCTAATAAGGTTCTACCAGGGCTCCCTTCCACTTGGTATCCTACTAAATAAATAGCAGATGTAGGATCACTAAGTATTGATGGGATATATTCTATTACTGCTCCTCCTTTAAGCATACCCGAAGGTGAAATTATAACTCCACTTGATTTTTTTACTATATTTCTTTCTTTTTTTTTTAAAATAAGCTGAGTTTTTTTAAGTGCCCTTCGATAAACTTTAATGTCCTTAATAAACTCTGGATGATTAGAAAACATAGTAGAAATTTTTCGTGCTAAACCATCAATAAAAATTTTTCCATTAAAATTATATTTTTCTAAAATTAATAATGCTTCTTGGGAACGTGCTACTCCAAAAGCGGGAATTAAAACTCTTCCACCATTTTCTATTATTTCAGTTATTTTTTCTACAAATTTTTCCTCAATTATTTCTCTTGGAGGATGTTCTCTTAAAGCGTATGTTGATTCAATAATCAAAGCATCTAAGGGTGGAATATTTTTAGAATTTGCAGGGTTGATTAAATTTGTAAGTCCTGTATTAATGTCTCCAGAATATAAGATACGTTTATTATCAACTTCAAGTAATATAGAGACACTTCCGGGTATATGACCGGCGTTAAAAAAGGTAATAAAAAAATTATCATTAATTCTGTTTCGAGAATTCATCTTTAGAAAAACAGCATTTTTTTTAAGGAGCTCTAGCTCTCTATAGCCAAACGGATATGGATAATTTGATATCTTTATCATATCTTTTATAAGAACTTCAGTAATCGCAATTGAAACTGAATTTGTAAAGAATGGAATAGTGTGTTTTTTGTATATGTAGGGTAATGCTCCTGAATGATCAATATGAGCATGTGTAAGCGCAACAGCCTTTAAATTTTTGAAATCTGATTCATAAGGTAATCTTTTCTCACTGTTAAAACCGATTCCATAATCTAAAATGCATTTCTCTCCATTTTTTGACTCTATGAGAATGCATGAACGTCCAATTTCCCTGCAACTTCCTAAAAATGAAATCTTTACCATTTTCTAAATTATTTTTAAGATAATAGAAATATCATAAAACTTATTATTCTAAAAAAACAATCAAAAAATAAAAATATCAACTTTTTTAAAAATTCAAAAAAAAAATAAAACATGAAACGACAATGAAAATGGCTGAACTTGCGGAAATAGGAATTATCGGTGGCACAGGGTCAGATTTAGAGTTAGAAAAAGCTGAAGATGTGAAGATTTATACTCCCTATGGAAGAACTTCTGATATCATTAAGGTGGGGACATTTAAAGGTAAAAAGGTAGCATTTTTACCCCGACATGGAGCAAAACATACAATTCCTCCTCATATGTTAAATTATAGAGCAAACATTTGGGCTATGAAAGAATTAGGAGTAAAATATCTTATTTCTCCTTCTGCTGTAGGATCTTTGAAAAAAGAACATGATAAAAGGAAATTTATTTTAGTCGATCAATATATTGATAGAACTAAAAAG
>SDBT01011941.1_pt1 | contig 13957 bp, 8 predicted proteins | sample 2277101 | NCBI WGS metagenome assembly SDBT01 (sample SAMN10404973, study PRJNA504765) | marine sediment metagenome | isolation source: marine sediment core GS10_PC15, 103 cmbsf | place: Arctic Ocean: Southern Knipovich Ridge | collected 2010 | reverse complement strand
TCCAAATAATTGCTGACCATCAATATTAAAATTAGCAATTAGTTGATTTTTATTAACTGGTGGATTTTCGACGAACCATTGACTGCCTAATAAACCGGACTCTTCAGCTGCACACGCCAAAAAAATAATTGAACGTCTAGGTTGTTCCTGCAAAGCAGAAAATGCTTTAGCTAAGTTTATGATGCTAGCTACACCAAGAGCATTATCCTCGGCACCATTGTATATTTTATCATCTCCTTCCAATTCATTATTTTTACCTAAGTGATCGTAATGTGCTGTTAATACAATATATTGGTTTTTAAGTATCGGATCGCGACCAGGTAACAGGCCAATTACATTTTTTGTCTCTACCTTTTCGAAAATTGTTTCAATATGAGTTTCGATCTTATAGCCGGTATCAATAGGTTCAAAATTCCTATTTGCGCTCATTTCAAATAATCCCAGGAGATTGGTTCCAATTGATCTAGCAATAGTATTTGAGATCGTGGAATCAATCCAGGCCACAAGATTTAAACCAGAATGTTTATCCTGTATATCTAATTCGAAGTTTTCACCAGATCCCATATGTTGAACCACGCTGTATGGATAGCCCGCTGATTTGTTTGTATGAATAATAATCGCCCCTGTAGCACCAAGCCTTTCGGCTTCCTCAAGTTTATATGTCCAACGTCCATAGTAGGTTCTTGCTTCACCCTCAAATAATTCTTCACCATTTTCAGTTATAGGAGGATCATTGTTTAAAAATAGTAGAACCGCTCCTGTTAAATCAAACCCTTTATAATCATCCCAACGATATTCAGGGGCTTTAACACCATATCCTACAAATATTAATGGAGCATCCTTAATTTCAATAACTTCTTTTTGTGAAGTTGAGTAATAAGTCAAATTCACTTCTGATTTATACTGCAAGTCTATATTTTGATTACTAATAGAAAGTGATGACTTTTCACTTATTTTTTTACTTTTCACCATCTGAAATTTCTGAAAATATGAACCATCAAATGGTAATAGGTCATTAGACTTAAAACGTTTTGATATAAAATCTGCTGCTTTGGCTTCTCCCTCTGTAGCTGGTGCCCTACCTTCCATTTCATCAGAAGATAGTACTAATACATCACTAAGTATAACGTTTTTGTTTATTAATTGCAGTGCTTCAGATTCTTGTAAGCCTGTTGAATTACATGAAATAAATAACAATACTGTCAATAATAAATTTATTCTTAGTGTAATATGCATTTTCATGATGTTTCCTCAATTAGACATAATAGTATCTGTAGTTGTTTACTACAGGAAATAGTCACGGATTTCGTTAGTTTATTGTGGGCAAATAATACTTCTAAATGGTGTTATTCTTCAACGTTTTTCAGTGGGGAAATTTTGTATCAAAACCCGTCGTTTTTGAAACACTCAAATTAGCCCGTTTGTTTTGGTACATGTTTTTGGAACAAAAAAGACCCGCAAATAAGCAGGGCTTCTATTTATCTTATTCGCACGAAATTCTTTCTTTGTAGATTGACTTTAGTTTCTTCTATCTTTGCTACTGCTCGTCCCTCATACTTAGTTAGGTAAAGTAAAAGGGATCGAGAGCAAGGCGATGATCGCCACTGCCATGTGAAACCACTTGTTGCGGGTAACCGCCAAAGCGACGAAGACCATGAACATTATGGCGGAAGATATTACAGGTTCCCACTCAATGGGTCGGTTGACGATGTATCCATAGAGGCCCGCGTTGGTCACCGAGGACATCGCAAACACCCCGAAGATCCAGGCACGATTCTCATAATAGAAGTCCTGAAGGTTGACCGAACTGTCTTTACCTGATGGCGGGATTAACAGGGCCGCGACAAGGTAAGCAAAGATAGGTGTCAGCAGCATGTCAGCGAAGCCGTAGTAGCTCTCGCCACCGGTCAAATTTCGCAGGTTCCCTATATGCCAATAATGCACGAACTGCCCGAATATGACGATCACAATCCACGCCACGTGGACCCAATATACCTTGATTTGTTGGCGGCCTTGAACCATCCACACGAGTCCCTTTAGAAGTTTCACGACTGCAAGACCCATGATGATCGCACTTAATAAGTTGAGATGTGCATAGAATGTCATTTTGTTCTCCTGTTTTTGATGAAATAAATAATAGATATTTGTTGCAAAAAAGATGCAGAAATTTGACTGAAAGGAATGCCCCGATTATAAATTATTACTCCCATCGTGCACTTTACCTTGTATTTATAATTATAGAAATACCACTCCCTGAGTCTCAATATGGCGTAAAATACTATATTTCGTAGATATTAATTATTAAAGGTTAAATCAGAATATATATAAATACAAGGTAAATAATATTGTAAAGTATTATAATAACAGATAGTTATATCAATTTATCTTTTAATGCCGTTTTAGAGATGATTATAAAAATCCTGCAACACTGTTCTACCCCCAAAGTAAGTTGAAATTCCATAACCCATCGTTTTTGGCACCCTCATATTAGCCCGTTTGTTTTGGTGCACGTTTTTGGGACGATTTTATGATATTATTTCACTGAAAGCGTATCCGTAATGTGAATTTTATATAAAAAAGAGAGGCTTCTAGTTAGAAACCTCTCTTCGTTTTTAGAGTTACTATTTTATTGCAATCTACCCTTTACTACTTCACTGATATAATCAGTAAGCCAATTAGATTGTAATAAATTTTTCAAACCTAATAAAATAAGTTAACAAACTTTCAAAGAATACCACAATCAATTTAACACGTTAAAAAAAGTTCCAAAACCCGTCGTTTTTGGTACACTCAAATTAGCCATTAGTTTTGGTTTTTTAAGTCCACCGGAAAATATTCTTAAAAACAATCCTATCAACCACCTAATTCCCCGGAAGGTCACTTTTGGAGCCTTTCCACTTCGAGCCGCTATATCTACGGTGTTAATTGACGACCCATAGTTACTAATTAAGACTTCATCGTCTTTGGGAGTAGGTTTTTTTACTTCTTTGAGTTGTAAAACTTCTGGTGGCCCGTATTTTTCGCATACTATTGCTTTCATTAAGTTTTCCTACTAAAATAGTTACGGATTTCATTGGATTGCCGTTAGTAAAAAGTACTTCTAAATTGTGTTATCCTACAATATTTTTCAAATGATATATTTTGTCTCAAAATCCACCGTTTTTGGCACACTCAAATTAGACCGTTTGTTTTGAGACACGTTTTTGGGATTAATTGATAACCTTTACCTGCAAACTGCGTATCCACAATGTCGATTTTTGTTATATTTAACTATTTAGATTGTCTTGACTTTTAATTCTTCAATATTTACACTATAGCTACTATTCTAAGACTTTTTATACAGTTTAGGAGGTTAAATTGAGAAGTATAAAAGCAATATCTATTTTACTTTATGCCAGTTTATTAAATCTTTTATTGATAATCTGCCTAAACAACTCCCTATTAGAAAGAAATAAAATTGTATTAAAGGACTATTTATGAACGCTGAAAGGGCAAAAATAGAATATAATTCAGAGTATGAATTTATTTTAGTAAAGACACGGGGGAAAGTGCCAAGTGTTGGAGATATAATAAGTCTTTTTGATGAAATTGTAATAATGTGTGAACTCAATAATTGCAATAAAATACTTTTTGATGCTACTCTAACTAAAAAACTTCCATCTGTATCCGGATTATACAAAGTTGTGGACTGGATGACCCGCAAGTTGGTATTAGTTGCGTCACTACGTATAGCATATATTATATCTACTGAAATAGACAATGATTTTCGATTTTTTGAAACTGCGAGCACAAATAGAGGTGTGAGAATGCGTTCCTTTAAGACCGCAAATGACGCAAAGGAGTGGCTGCTAAAGAAAGAATAGTTCTTCACGAATGTATATTTGCATATTTCCAATTGTAATCCATGATATGTTCTCCTATTTTTCAATTAACATATCAGGAAAGGTATATAAAGAAAAACCGCTGATCAGGCGGTTTAGATTTTTCCCTTTCGGGCACATCGTCTCTTTAGACCTAAGCACCGTGGCCTCGCTGGACTCGGTTGCTGGATTTACATTAGTAAATCGCTCCTGATGATAAGCAAAATTACAAATTTATATCAAATGTTGGGTTATATTTTTATTTGCTATTTATAATTTTATTCTCCAATATTCTGAAGTGGGTTTTGCTTTTGTAACTACACTAACCTGTAAGTGCTTGATATAAAGAACACTTCGTTGGGCTCATAAAACACTACACAGAAATCAATTTAAAAGTTACAAGGATTGATTGGAATTGAGGATTATTGTGGATTAAAGGTCTAACTTAAATCCAAGAAATCGTTTTACTCCTGTAAGAAATGAAAACATTGAGTATATATATATTGGTTCAATAATAAACAAACCTATTTTTATTATTGATGGACTCATAGATAGATAAGAAAAAATAATGTTTTTATACATTTCTATTGGATACATAATAGGTATAAAAGACGGTTCACCGGTAAATAGCTTGTCTCTAAATACCCATAAAATTCCCATTTTAATCATAACCAAAACCAATGTTAGGATTAGAGGAAATACTATCCCATAATAACCCTTATTAAAAAAAAACAATAATTGTTTTAACTTTGGTGTTCTGGAAGAAAAGTAAGAGAGATAAATAAATATATTTTTTCTTTCACTATACAAACTCTTATTATCTAATAAATTTTTTAATGTATTAATATATCCAAGAATTTCATAGTCACGAATTTTTTTAAGGATTTTTTTATCAAAATCGATCTTAACATTATCAAATCCAAAATCGTTTTTACTATTATCCAGATTAGTATGATGAAACAATTTTAAAGTAACATTTTTTAATCTAACAAAATCTGATTTAGTAACAAGAATATCAATCGTATTATTTTCTAATATAAGTTTTGAATTATTTCCGACAAAATAATCCAACCTATCAAAGGTACAATTAACAAACGAATTTGTTATTATAGTCAACTGATCATTGTTAAACGGTGGTCGAAGGCTAATTTGTGCGTGTGAAAAAGAACAATCATTCCAATAACAACGTAAGGACTCCTTCACGTTATGAAATGCGATTACTCTGTGTTTTCGAGAAGGGGAACTGATAATACAGGATTTAAAGAAAATGGTTGTTTCGTTCTTTTCCATTATTGAAAGCATAAACTCTGGTTTACCAAAAGTGTGTGATTCAATTAATAGTCCGTGACGTTCATTTTTAATTTTTTTGAACACGGTAGAAACCGGTGTTAATTTTGGTGATAAACCTTCTGATGATTTGAAATGATCACTAAAAATATCAATGTTTTTATTCAATTCTTCTTCAAAATAATTTTTTTGTATCAAATAAAAGAATTTTTTTAGATGGAATATTTTGTGAACTTTATCACTGTTAATTAGCGGAGAACGGACATTGATTTCATTGGTAGTAAACCAAAAGATCTTACTTGTAGATTTAGTCATAGTTAGTTAATAAATGATTAATTAAAGTTAAAACAATCCCTAATTACAAATAAACACTTATAAACACTACAAAGAAACCACAATGGAAGTGTCATATGAAATAAAAAGCCACTCAATATGAAGTGGCTTTTTATTTTAAGTAGGCAGCATCCCTACACTATCCCTACATTTTTCTGTAAGTGCCTGATATATAGGTTACTTCGTTGTGCTCATAATCCTATAAAATAATTAACATAAGACTGGTAAAAAAATAGTAACTTATTTATTGGTATAATTAACAATAATCTTATTATTTCAGGATATTATATGGTCGCAATATTCTTTTGGATTGTAGGTTTGTCACTTTTTACTCTGTACTATACTTGGCCTTCCCGTAAATCAGATATTGTGTTAGCCATTTCCGGATTAAGTTGGGCCATTGGTCTCTATGGTATATTTCTATTATTTAAAAATACTATATTGTCGGGTGTGCAGGCTAATTTTATTTTAGGCTTAATTCCATTAAATCTGTTGGTTTTATTTGCTATCAGTATGGGATTTATCGTAAAAAATTATTTTAAATCTAACAAATTCGATGAGGTTACAGGGGGTCCAATATTGGGTTGGTTTTTCCTAATATTTGGGATATTTCACATTATCGGGACATTGATTTTTGGATATCATAATATTCAAATATTAACTGGAATATTTTACTTCATCCTTGCTGCTTTATATTTTATGTCCAACAGAAAGTATAAGTATATTATTTATCAGATGCAATCCGTATCAATTGTTTTGTTATTAGCAGGATATTTTTGCTTATATTGTTACCAATATTATGGAATTTTAAGTCCAACAACATTAAGGGATACAATTTTGTCACAGTCCCCAACACTTTTATTTACTGCATTATTCATTGTTATAGGTTTTTCAAAATATAACCTAATAAAAGTAAAATATCGTAATAAATTTGCTGGAATTTGGATTTCAGTTATGGTGGCAGGAATATTGTTCTTTCACCCTGAAATTCAAATTGATAAATTTCCATTTTTTAAAGATTTTGTGAAGTATTCAATGGCTGGAACAAATTCTGGAATCTTAAGTAGTTTATTGGCGATTTGTCTCTTTAAGAAACCAACAATTATTTAGCTACAATCATATGTGATAAAAGTACAATATCCTTCTTAAAAAACCGCCCAAAAAAGAGGCGGTTTTCTTGCGTTTTAAAGGCATTTTTACTACACTATGACTACACTAACCTGTAAGTGCTGATATTGTTGACACTCTGTTAGGTTGTGTACCCAAAGGTCGTAGGTTCGAATCCTATCCCCGCTACACTTCTACACTTCGTTACGAAGTGCAATTCTATTATCTGTTTCCAAGCTTTTGATGAAACGAGTTTTAACTTTTTAGGGAATTATATTTGCTATAATTAGTCAGCCTTGACAATTTTCTTCATTGAAATTTTGACTACATTTGTCAAATTGATATATCTTGTTAATTCATCTATAAATTCACCCGTAGCAGCGATTGAATTGCGTTTTGCATGATTTAATTTTGTAGTTACTCGCGGCCATTTACTAATATTTTCTCTGAACTCGTTAGCAGACTTCTTAATGGTTTTTAGTGAAGTACTATAATTGGCGATAATTTTAATAGCATCAACAATTTGAGAATTATTTTCAATATTAAAATCTGTCCAAAGCTCTGCTATTCGCCCATATGAACTTATTCCTCGATTAAAATATTCTGATAATTTTGGTACTTCTGCTCTCATTCGAGAAGCAAAGTGTTCGAGGTCTTCTGCTGTTCTATTGAGGATACGTTTAGCTTGTTTGGGATTAATAGGTTGTTCAAGATTAGCCAAGTCTTTTGCACCACTACTGATATTGCCGGTGAGATCAAGAATTATTTGAGTTATTTGATGTGTTATTTCTGTTGTTTTCTCAAAGCTTTCAGTTCCAATCTCTATTAAATCAAGATATCCTTCTTCTTCATCAAACTCCTGAATTTCTTTTTTATTTTCTCCGTTGGTTACGATCTTAGTTTGCGGGCTCTTAGTGCCAAGCCCCCAACTTTCCCCAAATTCCTGAATATGTTGGCTAATATGTATCCTTACTATTCTGATAAAATCATCTAATTCGTTATAAGACCAATGGAGTACTCCCATTTTAGGTAATTTATTTCGAAAACGCTGAATTAGAAGTAATTGTTTTGCATCAGAATCCTTTGGAGATATAAGTGCTTCGTTAAAGTAAAACATGACACGGATACTATCAGGATCTTTTTTAAATCTGTCGTAAGCCAATTTAAATTCTTCTAATGTTCCAGATTTTTCACGTGGAGTTTTAGTCCCGAATCGTTGCCATAATATACCTATAAAAATATCGTACTCATTATTAATCTGTTTATTAATAACCTGTTGTCCATCATCACCAATACTCGAATAAGCGTGGGTTTCCCACTTAACAAGCTCAAGTACTATATTCCTGGACTTAACGAGAGTTATGTTTAAATCATTTATCACTTGCTCTAATGATTCGCGCTCTATTTTTACATCTCCAGGAGATGCAACAAATATTCTTATTAGTGTCACTTTTTTAGTCATCATATATCCTTAATAACTTAATTAATTCCAATTTTGATTTGATGGATAAGATATTACTCCTTTTTCAGTAATCAATGTAAGCAAAACTTCAAAATAAATCTCAAAAATCGATTCTAAAGATTTTATATCTTCCTTAAACCTAAATGTCCACTTTTTTCGCTTCTTTTTATAATTCTGATTACATAAAAAATGAAATAGAAAAATCGGCAGAAGATCAAGTAAGGATTTTAGCAGAGGCTAGTCCTAAGATTTGATTAGAGGTATTTTATTAACAAATTCTGAAGCAAGTTTAAAATCCGGATGAGTATAAATCTTAGTCGTCCAGTGAATTTTATTTAAATACAAAATCGATACATTTTTTACCATTTCTAAATAATAAAAATTATTTTCTTATATTTCCCTGTGATGTGCAAGAGTGATATGTATACAATAAACAGCCCCCGCCTACCAATGGCGTGGGTGGATAGTTGTGTACGATGATTTGTGTACGATTTATGGTGATAATTGGATAAGTATGACTAAGTTTGACCAGATACTTAGTTGTAGGATTTTTACATAAAAAGATAAATCCCCGTCAATAAACTCTATTTACCGACGTGGATTTAAACGTGGGCGATGGCAGGCTCGAACTGCCGACCTCTGCCGTGTGAAGACAGTGTTTTACGAGGAGCGATTTTGAAAGTGTGCTACAACAGTGCTACACTACTGTCCATTACTGTCCACTTCTGTCCATAAAAATTTAATATTATGAGTTTTTGGTACGCTCAAATTTGTCCGTTTGTTTTGGCACACGTTTTTGGGACTAATTGATAGTATTATTCAACAGAAAGCGTATCCACAATGTGATATTATTTGATAGGATTTGATACAATATAATTAACTTGAATTAGTGTGTTAAATTGAAAAACACTCTCAGAAAAAGTGGCTTTTATAAGAAACGGGATCAACAGTACTCAAATCCGCGGCCTTCCCGACTTTGTCGGGCAGAACAATCTCCTCGTTAATGAAGAAATACCACAACCTGAAAGAGAACATCCAATATTCACTAAGAGAAAGAATTCCATTTCTTTTTAATTGAAATTGATATTAACTTACATCATTAATCGTTAGCGGTATCTAAAATTGTCCAATTTTTAAAAACATTATGTTTTCCTATAGATACAATATATAAGGGGAGAATAGATGTATTCACTTGGACTGTGCGCTGGTGCATCGACCATCACACTGGTAGGAGTAGAGAAAAACGGGACAAAGCTAATCGTCAATAAAGTCTTATCCCGAATGCACGAGGGCAATCCCAAACAGGTTATCAAGACCCTACTTTCTGATATTGATCTTGCCCACTATAATTCCGTTGCAGTTACCGGTCGGAGGTATAAAGAATTCCTAAATTTACCTAATATTTCCGAACCTCTCGCAATAGAGTACGCTCTTAAACATGTCAATGGAAAAGGACTGCCTTACGAGGCTGTCATCAGCGCTGGTGGGGAAACATTTATGGTATATATCCTTGACAATTCCGGAAAAATAACCAAAGTCTTTACAGGAAACAAATGTGCCTCCGGAACCGGTGAATTTTTTCTCCAACAGATTCGACGAATGGATGTAACCTTGGATGAAGCTATCAAGTTCAGTGAAAATGAAACTCCCTATTTTGTGTCTGGGCGGTGTTCGGTTTTTTGCAAGAGCGATTGCACGCATGCCACTAACAAGGGTATCCCAAAAGGTCAGGTGGTGGCAGGTCTGAGTCAAATGATGGCAAATAAAGTACTGGAATTATTGAAAAACACACCTAAGAAAAATATCATGATCGTTGGGGGAACAACGCGAATTAAGGTCATGATGGAATATTTGGATAAACATATTGAAAACCTGACAATACCCAAAGAAGCCCTTTATTTCGAAGCCTTGGGAGTCGCTCTCTGGGCTTTGGAAAATCAATCCGGTTCCCTTAAAAACCTCAATCAACTTTTTACTAAACAGAAAACGCAATTCGATTATCACCCACCATTACGGAATTTTGAAAAGCGAGTGACATTCACCGATATGGAGCGGGAAACAGCCAACGATGGCGATCACTGTATTTTGGGCTTGGATGTTGGTTCTACTACCACAAAGATAGTACTTCTACGCGAATCCGATAACAAGATCATCATTAGTGAATACTTACGGACAAACGGTAATCCTGTTGCAGCCTCAAGAAAGTGTTATCAATCGGTATTGGATCAATTGAACGGTACAAACGTTGTCATCCGTGGTTTAGGAGTTACGGGATCAGGTCGAAAAATTGCTGGTCTCCATGCTCTCACTGATGGTGTAATTAATGAAATCATCGCTCACGCTGTTGCTGCTGTCTTTTTCGATCCTGAGGTGGATACCATTTTTGAAATAGGTGGTCAGGATGCAAAATACACTTATATCACCAACGGAGTAGCAAGTGATTATGCCATGAATGAAGCCTGTTCAGCAGGTACCGGATCTTTTCTGGAAGAATCAGCTAAAGAGACCTTAGCAATTGGAACAGAAGATATCGCTGATTGGGCTCTAAGAGGAAACCATCCACCGAATTTCAACGATCAATGTGCAGCGTTTATTTCTTCAGATATCAAAAACACAATCCATGAGGGAATTCCAAAAGAGGACATTGTCGCCGGATTAGTCTATTCTATCTGCATGAATTATGTGAACCGTGTAAAGGGAGCCCGGCCTGTGGGAAAGAAAGTCTTTATGCAGGGTGGAGTATGCTACAACCGGGCAATACCTATGGCTATGGCGGCATTAACGGGAAAAGAGATCATTGTACCCCCGGAACCGGGCCTGATGGGCTCCTTCGGCGTCGCTTTAGAGGTGAAGAACCGGATCAACCAGGGTCTGATGGACGAAAAACGATTCGACCTAAAAACACTTTCAAACCGGGAAGTACAATATAAAGCATCTTTCAAATGTGCCGGTGGGAAAGAAAAATGTGATCTTGGGTGTTCAATCAATCGCATTTTTATTGAGAATCGAACCTATCCTTTTGGAGGAGCTTGCAATTTATATTACAATATCCGGGAAAAAATCCGATTAGACACCGGTAAGCATGATCTGGTCGTATTACGACAACAATTAGTCTTTGACGAATATGCTCCAGATCTGGAAGATTTACCGGTTGATGCTCCCACAGTTGGTATTTCGCGATCATTTTTAACGGGAACCTTTTACCCTCTGTTTGGTCACTTCTTCAAAGAAGTTGGTTTTCGACCGGTATTAGCGGAAGAGGTTGACCCGGAGGGTGTAGATATGTGTTCAGCTCCTTTATGTTATCCTTGCGAAATTTCATACGGATTTTTCAAGAACTTATTGGATTTGAAACCGGATTTTGTATTTATACCCCATATCTCCGGCATAAAGGTTCCGAATGGTCAGAATCTTTCCCAAACTTGTCCCCTTGTACAGGGTGAGCAATATTATCTGAAACAGGCATTTGAAAATAGACTCCAGAAAGGAGGATCTAAAATCCTTGCCCCTTATCTTGACCTGTCTGTTAGTACCGATGAATTAAAACGGCAATTTTTAACAATGACAATACCCCTTGGAGTTAGCAACCGAAAAGCAGGGATTGCCTTTATTAATGCTTGGACAATACAGAGCCGTATGCAAACCCGCATGGTTGAAGTGGGAAAGAAAACCATTCAGGAAATTGAGCAAGATCCTACTCGAATCGGTGTTGTCTTGTTTGGTCGACCCTATAATGCCTTCGTCCCCGAAGCCAATAAGGGAATTCCCCACAAATTTGCGTCTCGGGGTGTCACTATCATTCCTGTAGACTTTCTGGATCTAAAAAACTACCCAGTCCGAAATCATATGTATTGGTCCATGGGACAAATCAACCTTAAAGGTGCTTTGGCGATAAAGAATCATCCCCAGTTATTTGGGACTTACATTACAAATTTTTCTTGCGGGCCGGATTCATTTTTGGTGGGATATTTCCGGGACATAATGGGCACCAAGCCATCCCTGACCCTTGAACTGGACAACCATGCTGCTGATGCAGGCTTGGAAACACGGATTGAGGCATTTTTAGATATTGTGATACGGTATAGAAAATTACAGTCAGCTCACCTGACAAAGAAAGAAATGGACAGTGAATTCCATCCAGCTGTTTCCAAAATCGAAGATAATCAATACTGGATCACAACTTCCGAGGGGGAACAAATATCACTGTTCGATCCAAGAGTACGGGTTGTCTTTGGCTCCATGAACCAATTCTCTTCTCAAGCAATAGCCGCTACTTACAAAAGTATGGGAATCCGTAGTTTAGCATTGCCTCCAATGGACGAGGAGCACCTAAAGATTGGTCGCGGTAATTCCACTTGCAAGGAATGTTTGCCATTGCAGCTTACAACCGGCGCTTTGATAAAATATGTGAAAAATAGACGGACCAAGGACGAAGTTACAGTCTACTTTATGCCGACCACAGAGGGACCTTGCAGATTCGCACAATATCAGCACTTTATGACAGATTTAATTCGAAAACAAAAAATTAAAAATGTAACCCTCTTGTCCATGTCAGCCAAGGATGGATATGCAGGTCTCGGGAACAAGTTTGTCATGTTAACATGGAATGCGATCATCATCGCTGATATTTTTGAGGATATTCATAATGCCATGATGGTTATAACTAAAGATCCGGAGCAAGCTCATCAACAACTGATGGCAATTTGGAAAGAAGTGACCATCGGTCTTGAAGGAGGAGCGAAATCTTTCCGACAGGCGATTATCCAATCTGCAAAGGATTTGCAACACATACCTCAAGCTATAGCCCTTGAGGAAGTTCCGCAAGTTCTAATTGTCGGTGAGATCTACGTACGTAAGGAGGGGATTTCCCGGCGGTGGTTACCAGAACGTCTTGCTCAAAGCGGAATTGTATCTCATGTCGCTCCTATTCAAGAATGGATTTACTATGTAGATTGGTTGATAAAGAACAATCTGTTACCGGGGCAGGTTACAATGAAAAAACGTCTTTTAAACAAAATAAGGCATGCCTTAATGATTCGGAGCGAAAAGGAAATCAAGTCAATAATGGCAAAATCAGGGTGGTATATACCCCGGATTGTGGATGTTGATCACGTGATTGAGACGGCAAAAGATTTAATTTCACCTAAATTAATGGGTGAAGCCATTCTTACTATCGGTGGTCCCATGGCGGAAGTAGGAAAGGAATTTTGTGGCTCTATTGCAATAGGTCCTTTTGGATGTATGCCCAACCGTCTCAGTGAGTCTATTCTCAATTTGACCATGGACAAGGATCATGTGCAGAAAATAAGACCTGATGCCCAGAGAGCTTTAGTGATGCATGAAATCCATAATCTTCCCTTTTTAGCCATTGAAAGCGATGGCAATCCCTTTCCCCAAGTCATTGAAGCACGGATAGAAACATTTATCGTTCAAGCTCTGCGGATGAACAAGGTCATGATGAAATATCGACATTTGAATGTTAATTCTCTACCATATGTATAAACTTCAATTCGCTATTATATAACAACAAACCCCGTCGTGAAACACGGAGTAGTAACTCTAAATTATCTATATCAACAAGGTTTTTTAGCTACTTAGCTAGTATCAAAAACCGCCGTTTTTGGTACACCCAAATTAGCCCGTTTATTTTGGGACACGTTTTTGGGACAATTTTGGGGGCAGGTCAAGAGAAAGAAGCAAAGAAAAAGGGTCGGCCAAGCGCCCTGTTAGGTGTTTGTAATGTGGCAATTACACTCCTTTTTCAGAATTTTTTATCTTTTCCCATTTTCTCAAAGACCACAAAATGTTGCAAAGGCAGAAAATTTCTTGTTTCCTTCCAGCGAAGTCCAACCGCTTCCATTTCTTTAAGGATCTGAGCTTCTGTCATTTTGTGCAAAGCCTTTATTGG
>SDBT01011940.1_pt1 | contig 13957 bp, 11 predicted proteins | sample 2277101 | NCBI WGS metagenome assembly SDBT01 (sample SAMN10404973, study PRJNA504765) | marine sediment metagenome | isolation source: marine sediment core GS10_PC15, 103 cmbsf | place: Arctic Ocean: Southern Knipovich Ridge | collected 2010 | reverse complement strand
ACCAACTTCTTCAAAATCCAGCGGGCAATGGGCAAGAAATGAATTCCAGTAGTCCGTAACACCTGATTTGGTGGGTGGCATCTTTTGTGTCTTGCTGCCTGGAGTGTGGGCAGGAAGTGATGTGGGATCAATTCGCTGCTCTAGCTTTCAAACTTCTCGGAGGTGAACAGGTAGACTTTCGTGTCCGGGTCTCGCCAGGCGTCGGGGCTCATGCCCGCCTTGGAGCTGCAACAATGCGAGAGAAATTCCTCCACCGTCCATCTCTGATCGGTTGCGACTTCCGGCAGAAAGCAGCCGGCTGACTGGCCTGAGATTATGTAGATTCCATGCACTCCGATTTCGAGATTCTCAGGCTCAGTGGTTTCTTCCAGCGGCGAGAGGACAGACACCTCGACGGCAAGCTCGCAGATTTCGGCCGGCGTGATCGAGTTCATCACGAATCGTGGATCGCGGGCAGCCGATTTTCCCATTTCGACGATCATCTGCCCCAGCGGCATCTGCGGATGGAACGTTCCGATACAGCCACGCAATATGGCGCGATTGGTCAGAGTCACGAAACAGCCTCGCATCGCACCGAGCAGTCCTGTCGCATTTTCACATGAAGGTGCAGCGGTATCGGTCACCTCGGCGACCACCGCCTGGCGGGCAAGTGATATGAGCTTCGCTCTGTCTTCGAGGGTGATTACCATTGCGACTCCTTCTGCGTGGTCAGACTGGCTTGACGAGCCAGTGGTAAAGTGGTCCGAGCGTTTCTTCGCCAACGAATACCACTCCCGTGACGGCTGCTGCTGCCAGAAGCACACCGACCACGGCTGCGATATAGAATTCCAGTTTGGTAAAGCCCAGCAGATACCCGCCGGCAGCGCCGCTGTATACTCCACTGCCCGGCAGCGGTACACCGATAAACAGTCCGAGTCCCAGCACGCCGTACCGTTCGACTTTGGGGTGTATCTTTCTCTGCGTCTTGACGATCACACGTTCCCAGAATGCGTTAATCCAGCCAATCCTGAGCACAAGATGCAGGAACTTATCCAGCAGGAAGAATACTATCGGCGCGAGCAGGATATTTGCGATGACTGCGGTGGCGACCACGGGCAGCCAGTGCATCTTGAAGACCAGAATACCGTAGGGAATGCTGAATCTCAGTTCCAGCAATGGTATTAACGTCAGGAGTGCGATTATCACGTATGGATTCTTATAGAGCGGCACGGCTGCGGGCGTTTCGGCAGATTCGTCCGATTGCTGGGTGGCAGGTGCGCTCGTTGCTGTCGGCGTACTGGTTGCCTGGGCAAGAACCGGACTTTCGCAGACCATCGAGAACCCAACCGTCAGAAGTGACAGTACAATCATTGTCCTTGCAAGCCGTTCGATCATTAACTGGTTTTCCTTCCAACTTTGCATAGTAGAATCGCCGCAGGGCGATCCATTAGACCATATCAAGACTAATCGGCCAGTATAACGGCCATGCTGAATGGTTTCAGCGATATATCGAACTGGCCGTTCCAGAACCAGAATGGAAACGGGACTTTAGTACCACCCAAGGCGAATGGCGGCGAATCCATTTTGGGTTTGGCGGCGGGGCAACTAGAATAGTGTCATATGTCCAGCGAAGCACAAAAAGTTCTCGTCGCGATGAGCGGTGGTGTGGATTCGTCGGTGGCTGCTGCGCTGCTGAAAGAATCCGGCTGCGAGGTGACCGGTGTATTCATGTGCCTGGGAACTTCAGGCGTGGACGGTGAAAGCAGGGGCTGCTGCTCGCCGGCCGATGCCGCAGACGCGAGGCGCGTTTCTGAAAAACTCGGAATCGAAATGTACGTCCTGAACCTGCAGAAGGAATTCGCGCCAATCATCGATTACTTCATCGCCGAATATGCAGCCGGGCGCACGCCCAACCCGTGCATTCAATGCAACACGCGGTTGAAGTTCGGGAAACTTGTCGAGTACGCAGACTCGCTCGGAATAGACAAGGTGGTGACCGGACATCACGCACGAGTTATTCAAATAGACGGTGAGTTTGCAATCGCACGGGCAGCGGACATCAAGAAGGACCAATCGTACGCACTGTTCGGGATAGACGGGCGAAACCTCCAGCGGATCGTACTGCCGATCGGCGAAATCGCCGACAAGCGGCGCGTGCGCGAGATTGCACGGCAGTTGGGGCTCAACGTGCACGACAAGCCCGACAGCCAGGAGATATGCTTCGTCGCCGACGACGATTATGTAGCCTTCCTGGCCGAGAGAGCCCCCCAGATACTTCGCGGCGGAGAGATTGTGGATTCGGCCGGTACGGTGCTCGGCGAACACGACGGGTACGCCAGGTTCACTATCGGACAGCGTCGCGGTCTGCGGATCGCTGCCGGCGAACCACGCTACGTCACGCACATAGACCCGGTCACCGCCAGGGTGACAATCGGACCGCGCGAGGAAGTAATGACCCGCTCGTGCGCGGCGGCGGGGGCGAATTGGCACTGTTCGGTGGAAGATGAGTTCGATGCGATAGTGCAGATTCGCTACAACCACGCCGGTGCGCCGGGCAGGGTTAAGTTGACCTCGCCGAGCAGTTTTACCGTTGAGTTCGCCGAGGATGTCTCGGCCGTTACGCCCGGCCAGGCTGCTGTTATCTATGACGGCGACAGGCTGCTTGGCGGCGGATGGATCGAATAGCGACGGGGCGAGAGCTTTCTTTCGCGTCAAATCGCCGGTAAAATCTTCCACCATGGCTATCAGAACCAAGATCGTGGCGACTATAGGCCCGGCAAGCGGGGAACTGAAGGTGCTCACCCGTCTGATCGAGGCAGGGGCCGATGTATTCAGAATCAACTTCTCGCACGGCAGCGACGAGCAGCATCAGGAATTTCTCGATAACATTCGCGCCGCCGAGAAAGATACCGCCGAGCCCATTGCGGTGATGGCCGATCTGTGCGGGCCGAAGATTCGCGTCGGTAGTATTACCGGCGGATCGATGCTGCTGGCAGAGGGTCAGAAGATTGTGATTCAGCGCCAGGAAGTTCTCGGCGATCCGGAGCGGATATCGACGACGCTTGGCGAACTGGTCGACGAAGTACAGGTCGGCGAAATACTGCTTCTCTCGGACGGTGCGATACGCCTGGAAGTGTCCGAGGCGAACCCGCCGGATGAAATCATCTGCACCGTGCAACGCGGCGGAATGCTGCGCAGCGGGGCGGGCATGAACCTGCCTCAGACTGCGCTGAAGTTTTCGGCCCTTACCGAAAAAGATCGGCGTGACGCGGCCTGGATATCCGAGAGGGATTTCGATTATGTGGCGCTGTCCTTCGTCCGCAGCCCGGACGATATCGTCGAACTTCGCGAGCTTCTCCAAGGCAGCGGCTGCGATGCGCATATTGTAGCGAAGATAGAAAAGCCGCAGGCACTTGAGCGTATCGAAGAGATCATCGACGTGGCCGACGCGATCATGGTCGCCCGCGGAGATCTTGGCGTGGAGATGGATCTTCCTGCGGTTCCCATCGCGCAGAAGCGCATCGCCCGCCTGTGTCAGGCCGCCGGTAAACCATGCATTATCGCCACGCAGATGCTGGAGACCATGACCCACTCGGCCGTCCCCACGCGAGCGGAGGTGTCCGACGTCGCCAATGCGGTGCTCGATCATGCCGATGCCGTCATGCTCTCCGGAGAGACGGCGGTGGGCGAGTTTCCCGTCCGCACCGTCGAGATGATGAACGAGATCGTCAAGCAGATTCAGGATTACCACGACGCGACAACTCAGCCGATGGCCGTGTCATATACGCCCTCTCCGACGACGGCGGCTTTGGCCCGTGCGGTGCGGGAAGTTATCGAAGTCGAGGATATCGCAGCGGTGGCGGTATTCTCCGCAAATGGAACGACCGCCCGCGTGCTGGCCAAGAACCGCATTCCCAGGCAGATTCTGGGTATCTCCACGAGCCTCGCGTCCGTTCGGCGGATGTGCCTCTATTACGGTGTCGAGTCCGTCCTCGCCGACGCCCCGGAACACACTCGCGATGTGCTGGAACTGGCCTCGCAGCGAATGATCGAACGCAACATAGCCAAGAAGGGCGATAAGATTGTTGTACTCTCGGGCAGACCAATCGGAGAATCGGGCTCGACCAATACGCTGGTCGTGCACACGATTGACTAGCTATCCAGGTCGATCCGCTCGACGAGATCGGTGTCCGTATCGAGCAGAGCAACGGTGGGGAATCGCGGATTGCGGGGGTGGTGCAGCGCACCAGGGTTGATCACTCGAATGCCTGCGATGGTCTCGTCGCGAAAACAATGGGTGTGCCCATGGCAGACATAGGGGAACTGGTGGTCTTCTATCAACTCGCACAGCACGGTTTGGTCGTGTCCGTGAGTGGCGGCCAGGAACTTGCCCTGTCCGATGGGTACTTCGGCGACTTCGGATGAATAGTTCACACCGAGGCGATCGGAGAGCTGTTCGAACTGTTCAAAACGGGCATCCGTATTGCCCGCAACTATGAAGACGGGCAGTTCAGTTGCGGCGAGGATCTCGATCGCCTCCGGTCCCCCGATGTCGCCGCAGTGGACGAGTATTTCAGCATCGCGATTCAGCAGTTCATCCAACGCTGCCCGGAGCAGCTTGGTCCGGCCGTGCGAATCGCTGATGATTCCTATCTTCATTGGTCAAACTCCGCAGCTCACTTGCCGGCGGTGTGCTAGGCGTCTTTCTCGACTTCGGCGAGGATTTCGTCGGAGATCTCGAAGTTTCCGTAGACGTTCTGCACGTCGTCATGATCTTCCAATGCGTCCATCAGGTTGAGGACCTTCTTGGCCTTGTCGGCATCGATGGCTATGGTGTTCTGGGGCACCATGGCTATCTCGGCGGAGACTGTTTTGATTTCCTTGTCGGCCAGTGCCTGTTTCACGCCGGAAAACGCCGAGACCTGGCAGGTGATTTCGAACAGGTCGCCTTCCTGGGTAACGTCGTCGGCACTGGTTTCGAGGGCAATTTCCATCAGCGTGTCTTCGTTGGTGTCTTCCGCTGATATAAGGAACGAGCCCTTCTGCTCGAACATCCACGCCACGCAGTTGCTCGCACCTAACTGTCCGCCCGATTTCTCGAACAACTTGCGCATCTCCGGTGCGGTACGGTTGCGGTTGTCTGTGAGGCAATCGACGATAAATGCGACCCCAGCCGGTCCGTAGCCTTCATAGATAACCTGCTCGTAGCTGGCTGCGCCGAGCTCGCCGGTGCCTTTCTTGATGGCCTTGGTGATGGTGTCGTTGGGCATGCTCGCGCTTCTGGCGTCATCCATGGCGTGGCGCAGCGTGAGATTCTCGTCGGGGTTTCCACCTCCCGCTTTGGCGGCTACGATGATTCGCCTGGCCAGCTTGGACCAGATTCGCCCTCTCTTTGCGTCGTTCGCCCCTTTGGCTCGTTTGATTTTGGACCATTTAGAGTGTCCAGACATATTATCTACTCCATGCTATATCGGAAGGCCTTACGGTTGAATTGCTTCGCTTTCCAACTCGACACCCTTGCCCAGAGGCGCAACTGGCGGGGCCTGATTGGCCTGGGCGGCGGAGATCTTGAGCGGCGTGTTGATTAGTACGTTTCGCACTTCGAGTGCTTTGTAATCCTGTGCTTCAGCCAGTTCGACGGCCTTTTGCCAGTATTCAATCGCCTGGACCTTTTGGCCGAGTCGCCAGACGGTGTCACCGGCGTGATCGTATACAACCGTCTGATTCGTCTGCTCTGGATGGCTGGCCATGGCCTCGGTGAGTACGCGGGCGGCGACGGCGATTTTGCCTTGCTTATAGAAGACCCACGCCAGCGAGTCCTGGAACGAAATCTGCTTTGGCTGATCGGCCAGAGCCTGGCGAACGAACCGCTCGGCCTGGTCGAGCCTGATTCCGGCATCGGCAAGCATGTAACCGAAGTTGTTGTTCAGCAGCGGATTCGACGGGTCGATTCTGTGAGCGGCCTCCATGTCGATCAACGCTTCGTCGCTGCGTCCGAGTTCTGCCAGACAGGTCGATCGCATCATCAGAAGCTGCCCGTTATCACTGTCCATGGATGCGTATATGTTCAGGCGATCGAGTGCCCGGTCATACTGATGCTGTATCATGAGCAGAGGAATCACGGTCTGGCGAGCCCACTTGGCCAGTTCGGAATCTGCGGGCGCATCGGCCGGCTGCGTTGCGAATACGGGCGCAGTGGTGGGCATTGTCGTCGGTTGCGTTGCGGCGGGTGCTGTGAGAGATTCGATCCACTCATCAAGCAGCAAGATAGCTTCATCGAATCGCTTTTCGCTGGCCAATGTCCCGATGATCATCTGTCGCGGAGCGAGGAGGTCCGGCTTGTCGGTAATCCATTCTCTCAGCAGGGCGAGGCTCTTTTCGGTCTGCTTGGACTTGGCGTAAAGTGCGAGCCGTATCTGCCGATATTCATCGGCGCGTTCGGCGCTGTCGGATGCCCATTCATCGAGAAAGCGATGTGCTTTGTCATTCTGGCCGGCCTCGGAGAGCGTTGCGATCAGGACTCTCTTTATGGACTCGTCATTCGGTTTCAGTTTGATCCATTCGGCGACAAACTCGGCGAGTTGGTCCTTCAAACCGGCGATAATATAGAACTGCATTTTCTGACGGCGGTACGATTCAACGGCCGCCGGGTCCTGGCTGGACGCGATCAGGTCATCGAGAACTTTCTGGGCCGCCAGGCAGCGACGTGCAGCTTCATCGGTTTTATCGAGCTTCATCAGTATCTGGAGCAGGGCTCGCAACGATCCTAAGTCGGAAGTATCATTATCGACGATTCCGGTAAGAACCTCCGCAGCCCGGAGGTTGTTGTCACTGCGGATGAGTGCATCGACATACGTCCTGGCTACCGATAGTTCGCCGGAAGTTCGAGTGTATAGATCGCCCCATATGGAGACTGCGGCGGCGGTCGCTTCAGGCCCCTGGCGAACGATCAACTGCATCAGGGCGACCTTTGGGGCCATCCTGTAAGGTTCGGCTGCAACGAAGGCTATCAGTTCGTCTGCCTTGGCCTGGAAGTCTTTTTCCGGAAGGGGATCTTTACCGTCAGCCAACTCAAACTGGATTTCCAGGATTCGGATTTCGGTAGGATCTGCTTTGCCCTTTCGGAGTGTTTCGAGCTGCCTCCGGGCGAGATCGGTATTGCCGCTGTAGATTGCGAGCCTGGCCATCATTATAATTCCGGCATGGCTGTCGGGACGGCGCTGCCTGAGTGCCCTGGCAACCTGGGTTGCCTGTCGCCACTGGCCGCGGATCGAGTAGATATCGAAGAGTAACTGGTAAGTTTTCTCGTTGCTCGGGTCCAGCCGGATCGCTTGGCCGAGAATCTTCGTGGCCTGCTGGTTCTGGGAAAGGCGACCATAGGCTTCGCCAAGCATCAGCAGCGTGGACAGATGGCTGGGATTTGCCAAGCGTGCCCGCTCGAGTTGTTTTGCTGCTTGGGCGAATCTGTCCTGACCGAGCAGAATTCTGCCTTGCAAGTAGGGTTCAAGGTAGTGCTTTTCGCCGAGGGTGGCGGCTTGGTTGAGTGTTCTGGCGATTTGCTCGGAGTTGCCGGACAAGGCGTAGAGGTCGAGAATAGCCTCATATGCCGGTGCATAATCACCCTTCGCTGCGATTGAGCTTCGATAGAGTTTCTCGGCCACTCGGGGGACTCCCCGTTGCTCGGCAAGCTGTGCAGCTACAAAGTAGAGTGCCGCAGTATCGAACTGGTCATCGTTTTTCAGAGACTGTGCCTTGACGGCGAATTGCAGTTCGATATCAACCGGCGTCGGACCTGCAATTATGCGGGCAACTCCGTCACGAACCAGTTCGACGGCAGTGGGGTCCGCTGAGAGGATGTGAACCAGTCGCAGCAGCGCATCGTGGAATCTCTGATCGGCTGCATACATACTCACCAGTTCACTACCGGCCTGGACGTTGCCAGGTTCGACTGCCAGATATGCTTCGAGAATCCTGATCGCCTGGCCTCGGTCGCCAAAATCGTCGGCGATTTTCGCAAGTACCACCGCCAACGTGGCGTTCATCTGCTTGCGTTTCAGGAGTATCTCGAGCATTCTTGCAGGCATTGCAGAATCGCGCGTCGTCCTGGCAAGTTGCTCGGCGAAGGCTGCGATCCTTGTATCATGCTCTTCGAGTGTAGCCATCTCCAGCAGTAGGGCTTCGGCTTGGTCGAACCTCTTTGCTGCGATCAGTGATTCGCCGAGCAGTCTTGCGGTCTTTCGATTCGAGCGATCATAGCGAAAAGCTTTTCGCAGCACATCGGCTGCCTCGACGGGACGATTGAGTTTGGCGAGAATCTCGCCCTGATCGTTAAGGTTCAATTCCGGGCGAAGCATACGCAGCCCAATGGAAGGAGAGTCTTTGAACTCGCGACCGTGGGCGTCTATTCGCCTCGAGAGTTCCCGGTAGCATTCGAGAGCTGCCAGGTAGTGGCCTTGCCGCTTGAGGAGCCTTGCCAGCAACAAAAGCGATTCGGCGGCTTGTGGCGATTCGACGGCTGCCTGCGAACATTTCAAAGCGGTTCGCAAGTCTGTGATAGCCAGTTGGTATTGCTTCTTGCTGACATGCCACCTGGCCAAGGCGAAATGAAGTCCCATGACGTCGGGATTCTTCTTTAGGAATGTGGTAACGGTATCAACGGCCTGTGCGATCGCAGCTTCGTCGGCAGGAGGCCGCTGGCTCAGCGAGGCCGCCGCCTGCCATGCCTTGAGCATCTCGCCTTCGCTTATGGATTCGGACGGTTGCTGGGGCGGAGGCAATATCGGCGGGTCGAGCTGGTCCAGATGGACCAAGGCGCTTGGCGTGGGGCTTGGAGTTGCTACAGGGGAGTCGGTCTTTGTGACTTCGGCTGTCTGACCACAGAGTTGTCCCGCCATTACAAAGCAGAGCGCCGAAACAATTAACGTCTGACCTGTCATATTCATGCTGTATGCACCATTCGAGCAGTTCACGTTTATCCTGCAACCTTTCTGCTGGCTGCGTCCGCGGCTGACGTCGTCAGAACACCTTCGGAACCCAACGGGGGGTGCCTCGGTTTCCTTCCTTGTCAGCCTTGCCTCGCCAACGCAGAAACTGTTGCATCTCAATCGTGAAATGCTCTAGCCTGCTGCGCCTTCCTTGCAGGCCTTGTTTCGCCGGCGCCTGAGCACGACATTTTACCGCTAAGTCTCTAATGCCGCGGTTGCCAGACGCTGTATAGCCCTGCAACGGTTTGTGCTATCCGTGAGTATCAGTGAATTACTTTGTTAAGTGGGTAGGTTATGATTCCCGTCGCTCCGGCCCGCTTGAGTTGCGGGACCAGTTCGCGTTCTACGCGTTCTTCCACTATTACTTCGATGGCGACCCAGTTATCGTCGGCCAGCGCCGAGACGGTGGGTGACTTCTCAGCCGGCAGGAGGGCGGAGATTTCGGCGAGCTTGTCCTTCGGGGCGTTGAGCTTGAGCCCGACTTTTCCGCGGGCCTCCATCGCACCAAGAAGCAGCATTGCGATGTTTTCGATGATCTGGCGCTTCCAGTCGATCTTCATCGAGTCTTTGTTGGCAATCAGTCGCGGGGTCGAGGTCAGAATCGTATCGATAACGCGCAGTTTGTTCGCCTTGAGGCTGCTTCCGGTTTCGGTGACGTCAACGATGGCGTCCACGAGGCGTGCCTTTACTTCAGTGGCGCCCCATGAGAACTCCACTTTGACGTCGATCCCCTTGTCGGCGAAGTAATTTCGTGTGACGTTGAGGAGCTCAGTGGCAACGATTCCGCCGTTGAGATCCTCGGGCTTTGTGACGGTGCTTTCGTCGGGCACTGCCAGAACCCAACTGGCGGGCGTGGCACGCCGCTTGGAATAGATCAGTTCGGCGACTTCCACGACGTCGGATTCATTTTCGACGACCCAGTCGTGACCGGTCAGCCCGGCATCGAGCACACCGTCGGCTACGTAACGGCTCATTTCCTGTGCCCGGAAAAGAATGAGCGAAATCCGATCATCGTCGATGCTCGGAAAGTAACTTCTGGACGGGATGGAAATGTTGTAGCCAATCTTCTCGAATAGATCGAGCGTACTTTGCTGGAGCGAACCTTTTGGGATGCCCAGGACCAGTTTGTCTTTGTTGTCGGATGCCATGATTGCTATTTCTTTCGGTCAATCTGAAAGCCGCTATTTCTTCTTCGCTGCCTTCTTTGTCTTTTTCTTAATGGCCTTCTGTGCCGCCTTTTTCGTCGTCTTCTTTACGGTCTTCTTGGCTGCCTTCTTAACGGCCTTCTGTGCCGCCTTTTTCACAGGCTTCTTTGCTGTTTTCTTAACCGTTTTTTTAGCCGTCTTCTTAACGGTTTTCTTTGCCTTCTTCTTTGCGGCTTTCTTTCTTGCGGCGGCTCGGGCGGCCTTCTTCTTTTCCGCTTCCTTTTCGGCGAGGGCGGCGGCCTTTGCTTCGGCCCTTACTTTTGCGGCTGCTTCCCTGGCGGCCTTTCTCGCTGCCTTTGCTTCGGCCTTTACCAGGGCTTCGGCTTCGGCCTTTTCGCGGGCTTTCTGCTCGATTTTACGTTTCTTGTCCAAAGCCTTGGCATGCTTGGTCACATACTGCCTGAACGCCTCGTGCGCCGAATGCCCCTTCTTCTGGGTGATGATGCGTGTCAGGAAACTCTGCACATCTTCCAGGGTACTTTCGGGATGGACATCCTCATTCATCAGCAGCACTTCAGCGAGGGATTCATCCACGGGGATGGCGTGTCCACCGAAGACAAACATGTTCACGCAAGCCGAGGAATAAGTGTCCAGCCCGATCTCGTCGAGGTGGCGGCGAAGATCTTTTTTGGTCATGTCGGCCATATGGTCGAGCGTGACGTTATATGTGCGGCTGAAGATGCCCCTCAATGCGTCCACTATGACTTTCGTCTTGGTTCGGACGCCTGGGTAGTTCCTGCCGATGCAATCGACCAGGTCCTTGACGGGGGAGACTCTCAACTCGTTGAAGTCGAGATACTCCTTGGCGATGGCGTTCATGGCGGTCTTGGCCTGCCTCTTTGTGGCATCGGCCTGGAGTATCGATTCGATCATGAGCGCCACGGCATCCAAGCCCTTGGGTGGGGTCGGAGCAGAGACCGTTTTCATCCCGCGCAGGATCTTGTTGATTTTCTTCTCGTAAGCGGAAGCATTTTTCATGTGCGGAGAATCCTGTTAGTCGTCGCTTGGGGCCAATTCCTCGTCGCATTCGGCGGGTTCGGTGTCGGCCTGTTCTTTTTCTTCGATTTCACTCATCGCCTGCTGGATGAGTTCCAGTGTTTTCAGGGTCTTCTTGAAAGTCTCGTCGGACACGAACACAAGCATCGGCGTGTTGCGGAGCTTGATCTTCCGCATCATGAGTTCCTGCAAGTGCCCGGCAGCGTGCTTCAATCCTGCAAGCGCCTTGCGCAGGTCGGCCCCGCTTCCAAGAACCGAGATATAGACCTTCGCCTGCAGGTAGTCCGGGCTTATTTCCACCCGGGTGATCGAAGTCCTGGCTGGGTCTATCCGCGGATCGGATATCTTGCTCAGCAGCAATTCACCAATCGTATTGCGGATAAGGCTGCCTATTCTGTCGGCTCTTCTTGTCATAGCGTATTGTTGCCCGTTGCGGTTACATGCAAAACAAACGGCTACAGAAACTCCATATCGTAATCCGTCAGGATCATGTCCCGATGGCTGGACGCCGCGTTTACGATTTTTTGCAGGGCACCTTCGACATATCTCCTGTCGTTGGCGACCATGACAATCGCCAACTCAGCCGATCTGTGGCTGTCCAGCGATCCGACCTCGGCGATCGAGATATTGAAACGATGCGCCGTGCGGTCCTTAAAGCTCTTCACCACCTGTCGCTTCTGCTTCAGGCTGGTTGCCTGTGCTACATGCAGCCTCAACTGAAGAAGTCCTACGTTGATGGACATAAGCTGCTCTTAACTATAACAAGCACCAGATAGCGATCCTCGCGGCATCCAAAGCCAGCACCCGAGGTAAAGAACTCTCTATCCTGATTGTAAATCCGCCCTGGAGGCGGGGTGAAGTCTTACAGCATTGCAAAAAGCCGCCATGGAGACGGGTGAAGCTCTATAGCGTTCTGGCGATTTCGACCTGTTTGTAGAACTCCAGGACGTCGCCTTCCTTGATGTCACTGTATCCGTCGACCTTCAGGCCGCATTCGAGACCCGATTTCACTTCGCGGGCATCGTCTTTGAATCGCTTGAGACTGCCCAGGGTCCGCTCGTCTTCTATGACGACTTCGTTGCGAATGATGCGGCACTTCGCGCCTCGCTGGACCAGTCCGTCGATTACATAGCAACCGGCGATCGTTCCGATGCGAGATGCCTTGAACACCTGGCGTACTTCGGCGTGACCGAGCACTTCCTGGCGAATCTCCGGTGCCAGACCCTTTTCGAGCATAGTCAGTATGTCTTCGATTGCTTCGTAGATCACGCGATACAGGCGGATGTCGACGTTTTTGACCTCGGCAAGTTGCCTGGCGGCACTTCCGGCGATCACGTTAAAGCCGATAATCACGGCGCTGGAGGCCTCGGCCAGTGTTATGTCGCCGGTTGATATTCCACCGACGGCAGTGTGCAGTATCTTGACCTTGGTCTCATCGCTTCCGAGCTTATTGAACGATCCGATGATAGCTTCCAGCGAGCCCTGCACGTCGGCTTTGATGATCAGCGGAAGTTCGTGGATGTCGCCGGCCTCGATCTGACTGAGCATCTCTTCCAGCCCGAGTTTCGGACCGGAGGCCAGTTCTTTTGCTTTGGCTGCGGAGCGGCGATCTTCGGCGGCGGTTCTTGCCTGTACGAGGCTTTCGACGACGTAAAATCTATCGCCTGCTTCGGGCAGTTCGTCCAGACCGGCAACTTCGACGGGCGTCGCCGGAGGCGAGTGCTTGATGGAGCGACCTTTGTCGTCGCGGATCGAGCGGACTCGCCCGAATCCTCGACCGGCAAGCACGATATCGCCGACCTTGAGCGAACCGTTGCGGATAAGAAGCCTTGTAACCACGCCGAATCCGGGGTCCATCTCGGATTCAATTACGTAACCACTGGCAGGAGCATCTGTTTCAGCTTTCAGTTCCAGGAGTTCGGCTTCGAGGCTGAGTGTCTCGACGAGTGTATCGATGCCCAGTCCGGTCTCGGCACTGGTCTCTATAACTTCCGTTTCACCGCCCCATTCGCGGGGATGCAGGTCGTGTTCAGCCAGTTGGCCGAGCGCACGCTGCACGTTGGCGTTGGGCAGGTCGACTTTGTTCAGCGCGACGACGATGGGCACTCCGGCGGCCTTGGCGTGGCTGATAGCCTCGACGGTCTGCGGCATGATACCGTCATCGGCAGCCACCACGAGCACGACGACGTCGGTCATGTTCGCACCGCGCGCACGCATAGCCGTGAAAGCTTCGTGCCCCGGTGTATCCAGGAACACTACGTGCGAGTCGTCCTTATCGAAGCGGTACGCGCCGATGTGTTGCGTGATTCCGCCGGCTTCGCCACTGGTGACGGCCGTGGAGCGGATCGCATCCAGCAGCGATGTCTTGCCGTGGTCTACGTGTCCGAGGAAAGTCACTACCGGTGCTCGTGGAGACAGCACGCCTTGGGGGCGGGCTTCGAATTGCTCGAGCAGTTCGTCTTCGGCGGTCTTGGCCTGTTTGACGACCAACTCGATATCGTATTCGAGCATGACCGTTTCGGCCATTGCGGTATCCAGAACGTTGTTGGCTGTGGCGAGCACGCCCGTAGCCATCAGTTTCTTGATGATGTCGGCGACTCTTACACCGGTTGTAGCCGATAGGCTCTTGACGCTGATGGGCTCGTCGATTTCGACTTTACCTGTTTTGATGCCTGAGCCCTGAGCGGCATGGCGGTGCGACACGCTTGCGCGATGACGTCTGAAGCCGCCACCTGCTGCGGCCAGGCGCTCTTTACGTTCGAGCAGATCCTGATCGCGCCATTCCTTGAGCCT
>SDBT01011939.1_pt1 | contig 13959 bp, 9 predicted proteins | sample 2277101 | NCBI WGS metagenome assembly SDBT01 (sample SAMN10404973, study PRJNA504765) | marine sediment metagenome | isolation source: marine sediment core GS10_PC15, 103 cmbsf | place: Arctic Ocean: Southern Knipovich Ridge | collected 2010 | reverse complement strand
TGAACACCCGGGCCAGTATAAACATCCGGCGTCCATCACTCAGCTGGCCAATGGGGATCTTTATATCGCCTACTATGGCGGTTCAGGGGAGTATGGTGATGATACCGCTGTATACGGTTCCCGTCTCAAAGTGGGAGAATCCAATTGGACTGACCCCATGATTATCGCGAATACGCCTGACCGGGGCGAAGGGAATCCCGTAGTGTGGCAGGCGCCTGACGGTCGGGTGTGGCTATTCTACGTGAACCGGTATGGCAAAACCTGGTCCAATGCGCGCGTCAAGGGAAAGATCTCTGACGATGGGGCGGAAACCTGGTCGGATTCGTTCATGCTCAACTTCGAAGAAGGAACCATGGTTCGGGGCCAGCCCATTGTCCTGAACAATGGCGATTATCTCCTCCCGCTGTACCACGAGACCGGCGAAGACCGGGAGAAGACGGTACCCTCAACATCTTCCTACTTTATGCGTTACAATCCTAAAACAAAAGTGTGGACTGAAACCAGTAGGATTAAATCGGCTATGGGTAATCTGCAAGCCCAGGTTGTCCAGATGACCGATGATTATCTCATAACCTATATCCGCCGGGGTGGTAACTTCTTGACCACCGACCACGGTTATACACTACGTTCTGAATCCCGGGATGGTGGACATACCTGGAGCGATGCTGTTGAAACTGAGTTCCTCAATCCCAACTCTGCCATAGATTTTATCAGGTTGCAGAATGGCCATTTGCTGCTGGTCTACAATGATAACATGAATGATCGTACACCACTTACTGTTGCCGTGTCAACAGATGAAGATAGAACCTATCCCTATCGTCGAAATATTGGCGGAGGTGATAATACATTCGCTTATCCTTATGCTATTCAGAGCAAAGACAACAAGATCCATATCATCTACACAACAAACGACCGCACGACCATCATGCATGCGGTCTTCGATGAGTATGCCATCATCGGTTCACCACCCGAGTTTTAATATACATCCCAGGTTTTATGCTCTGAATAAAATCCTTTCAGACGGGTATAATTAATGTGACAGGTCAGTTGTAAAGATTTGTAAGGAATTTATAAATCTGGGAGGGGCTGTTATGAAAGTATTCATTTCTATTTTACTGCTGATGATTCTTTTCTCCTTTATTAAAATCGATTGGTCAGTTTTATTTCTATCCCCATAAATTCAGGTTCATAACGACACACACCGCCTAGACAAACAAAACCTTCCTGGCGGGTACCGTATAATATCGATAATTGATGTCTACCTTGAAAGCTGAAAATAACATTCCCATAAAACCAAGTATTCCGATCTAAATATACATTACGCAGCTGGTTTTCGTTAGTATATTCACCAACAAGAGCTAATGTCAACCAGGGGGAGTGAGAATACTCTAGTAAAAGTAATTCGGTATCGTATTCACCTTTATTGTTTGTATTCGTAGCATGTTGATGTTGTAGAGAGAAATGTACTTGATTATGTGAATCTAAATTGTAATATACATCAGTTAAGAGTGTAATGTTATCAGTAGTTGTGGCAGCATCATATTTCCAATCGATAGCAACAACTCCCTCCAAATTATGAATTATTGTTGGAAAACTTATTTCGCCATAATATTCTTCAAAAAGGCGTCGAGAAGATTGGTTTTGTGTAATACTGTAATTGAGAATTACCTGCCATGACTCATCTGGAAACCAAATTGTTTCCACTTGATACCCTTTTTCATCATTCATATTCAACACGTGCGGATGGCGATTCAGTAATGTATATGAATGCTCCCGACAGAGTACAGGGGCAGTAGCATAATCAATTCTATATTTATTCTCAAAAAAAAGATCACTATAGCTTTTAATTTCACCGGTCAGAGCGAATTGTCCGATGGTTAGTGATAAAGCTGCGTAGGTACTGAATTTATTATTCCAACTCGGCTGGGCCAGTTCAAGGTACAAATCCCACCATTGCCGGGCAAAATGGGTGTGCAGAGACCATACATTTTCCATATTCTCTTCATGATTTTGTATCAATATGCTACCTCCAATTTGAAAGTAACTCAAAAGATTATATCCAGTATCGAATCCGTACAAGATTTCTTCACGCCGGTTGTACAAATCGCGCATTTTTCCCATGAAGGCTTGCACATTGAAGCCTTTATTCTTGATTTTTAACTGCATACCATCAATATTGTTATCGACACGTAGATCCCGGTTTTCATATGAACGTAGGATTAATCCCCGCCCGAAAGTAGTATAAAAATTACCAATTCGCGCTGATAGCCACTTATAGTTTATCTCCAGGAAACGATAAGTTAATTCGTTTTTTTGTACTAGATAGGGTTGGGTAAAAATATAGGGATCGGGGGGATTATTTATTTCAAAGCGCAGTCCTGCGCGCACAAAATCATACTGATAGGTTAAATCTGTCCAGTTTTCCCATACATTTCTTTTTGAATCTAACCAGTAAGAATATTCAGTCTGATTTTTAAAGCTAAGTTGCGCCTGAAGTAATGGAACCGATAAGAAAACAACTACCACAATGGATCGTCTGATCAACAAATCAGGCTCTCAATTCTATATTCTTTTCTATTTATTCTAATTTTTTAGAATTATCTATTAGGTTTTTAATTTCCTTTTCAATAACCGTCTCATCGCCCTCGCGGAAACCAACATGGCTGTAAACAATGCGCCCTTGATTATCGATTAAAACTGTATGCGGTATTTCATTGATCAATAATAGGGTGCTCAGTTCGTTCTCAACATCCAATAAATAGGTGAAATCATAGTTATGGCTATTCACAAATGCTTTTATTTTAGCTAAACTATGCGGTGAATCCACAGAGACGGTTAAGACATTTATATCGATATCTGTATGTTTTTCCACTAACTGCTGTATTTTGGGAAATTCAAATTTGCACGGTTTACACCAGGTAGCCCAAAATATCAACAGAGTTGCATCATGATCCAAATTTTCGCCAAGTTCATAGGTATTACCATCCAGATCCGGAAGACTATGATGTAATACATTTTGTCCTACTAATAAAAAAGGAAGAGATAATAATATATAGATTAAAATTCTCATAGATCTCCCATTCTCTCATATTAGCGAATTAAGATAAATTTTCCTGCGGTAGAATGATAACTTTGGTTAGCATTAATAACTTGCAGGTAATAAAAATAATTACCACTAGCTATGGTATGTCCCACGTTAAAGCGAAATGTAACCAAACCACCACCTATGAAGTGAAAGTCTTGTGTATGCACTAGGCTTCCATTAATGTTGTAAATAAAGATAATTGCTTTTTTTACTGCTGGCGGTGCCTCAAATTCAATAATTGTATAGCTATTAAAGGGATTAGGATAATTACCCTTGAGCCTAATCGACTTGTTCTCGATATCATGTTTTACCAACCCCGTAGATATGGTAGATACCTCAATTACGAATTCAATTTTTTCAGAATTATCTGCTAACGTAAAGGATAATTTAATTTGAGCTTCATCTGGAATCGAATCTGTATAAATATGTATACTGAAATCGAGAGAACTATCAGCAAGAATAGAATCGTTAATTGTCGAAACAGAGGGATTCAGACAATATTTGAGGCATAAAGAGCTGGCCCAATTGTCAGGCAGATCGTTACTCTCCCGAACAATAGTGATTGCAATCAAATCATTGTTTAGATTCTTAATTACCGCCTCGGCTACTAATTCATCATTTGGTTTGCCGCTTATACTTGTCTCTACAAATTCGACGGTAAAAGATTCTGCAAAAAGTGGTCCATAGATAAGCAAAAAGAAAGCGACAATTATTTTCACAGATTTCACATTCCCTTCTTGAGTGGAATTAAACGGATTCTAAAATTTATATATGTATTCTGCAAAGACAACGATATCTATTTATAACTAACTTGTTCTACGCCCCTTGTTTCTATATCCTGAATAAAGGCAATGATTATACAATTATCGTATTGCCAACTCTGATTCCATTTAATTTTAAACATGAAATGATCTATGCCATCATCAAATTGGAGTGATTCTCCATCATTTGCACTAACAAAACCGCGAAAGACCCAGTTAAAATGAGTAAGACCATTACTCCCGGGCGGTTGACTAAATTGGATGTCATTTTCAATAAGCGCAGCAAATAACTTGAGATTATCCGCTTTTATTATACTTTCAAAATCATAGATTGTCAGATCTATTTGTATGTCATCGTTATGCAATTGGTGATCTATGGAGATGGCCAAATTACTCTTTTGTTGCCCAATGAGGGGGGCAAATTCTTTTTCGATTTCGCCAGCAATTGTCGCATCGACCTGTTTACTACCTCCGATAAATAACGCCGGTAAGCCGGTCACATCATAGAAGGCTATTCTTTTATCTAAATCGCCTGGGGTTTGGGCATAAAAAGGATCGTTGGGATTGGGCCAACCGGCAAAATATTCGATGATGGTATAGAAAGTATCATCAGTCATCTGAGTAAATATTTCCAGATTTTTGCTGGCAGCAACGCAGGGCAGACAGGAGACATTGGCGAATGATTCCAGTAATACCATTTGGCGAATATTCAGTTCTTGCTGAACTTCAATAAGGGAATCGGTTATTACTGTAATTTCAAATCGCTGCTCATGAAAACCGTTTTTTAGTAAGGTGATCAAATGTGAATCCAGCTCCAGTACGAGCGTATCCGGCGTTTGTTTGTCAGTATTTTTTCCATCTACTTTGATCCATGCGCCAGCTGGAAAGCTCTCTATAAACACTAAACCAGTAGTTGTGAGTGCATCTAATTTAAAATGTACGCTTGGTATACTATCAGTGTTAAGATTAATATTTATCGAATCGGGCATGCTTTTAAAGCCTTCTTTAAAGACATGGACGGTATGCATGCCTGCACTAATACCATGAACACTATCGGGTGTAAATTTATTTGTTGCGTTGTTATCGAGAAAAATTGCAGCTCCCGGCGGAGTAGAATTTACAAAGACAGAACACTGTGTTATTGAATTATTGGATGGTTCAATCGGTTGCTTCACCCCACAACTTGTTATATAAAGTACAAGGATTAAAAAAATGTTTAAAATATTATAACCAAAAGAATGTACTTTCATCAGCGATTTTGTCATTTGCAAATCATTTTTAGTCAAATGGCCGAATATCATTTGTATTTCCTCATCTTAATAATACCATCTTCCTAATATCCTGGTGTTCACCTGTTTTTATTCTGTAGTAGTAAATCCCGCTGGCAAATCCATCGGCATCCCATTCAACCTGATACGTCGCTGCATTCTGCCGTCTGTCCACTAATGTTGCCACCTTCTGCCCAAGAAGATTGTAAATACTTAGTTCTACATCACTGGCCAATGGTAATTGATAATTGATCATTGTAATCGGGTTGAATGGATTGGGGTAGTTTTGGAAAAGCTGAAAACGTTTTAGTATAGAAGATGATGTTTCATCTTCTATACTTGCCGGGGTATAATTCAGCCAGTTTTCAATAATGTAATTGTAGTTCTGAAAAGAGACATTATTGTCAAAGCGGTATGGTCTTCCGGCAATATAGATAAAGGCACCATCATTATCTTTCTGAAGTCTAAAGCCTGCAATCCAATCGGTATTGGTATCATCGTCAAAAATAGGTATTGCTTCTGAACCTGAATTCAATTGGACAAATTGAACATATGTATGATTTTCTAATGCTGGCATATTGATTAGATTATCATCTAATGCTATTAACTGGGTAACATCTGAAAGCGCTGGCATCCTCGGCGATATTCCACAGTAGTATCGCAGTTCTCCGCTCAAGAATTTCGCTCCGTGTCTGGTAGCCAATAAAAAATTACCACCTTGCCTTATATAATTTAAAACCTGTAATGGATCATAAAATGCATCGTCACCAAAATATCTGTTTCCAATCCAGATCACTTTGTGATATGCATTTAAGACTGAGTTCGGAATGCTCCGGTCCATCAAATTAACCTGCTGAATATTAGAATTGGCATGATATTCAAAATCCTGGTCGCCAAACAAATCCCAGATATCTATCTGATGGTTTCCAAAACAGGCTGAATTATTATAAAAGTCTTCCATTTCGGTGGTATAGGTATCATAATGAAGACCATTAACAACCAGTATCTCCGAACTTAATTTTAACACGGTTATATAATCATTTATAGTACGGGTATGTTGTTGGTTGCCATCACTAACGGTTAGTGAAACCGTATAGGATTGTTCAGTAGAGAAAGTCCAGGTGGGTGCGGGATCCTGAGAGTCAATATTGCCGTCATTGTCAAAGTCCCATTCCCAGGAGATGATATTTGTTGTATCTGTAGCTGTCGATAAATCTGAGAAATTAACAATGAAAGGAGATGCTCCTAAATTATCTTCCACCTGGAAAGCAGCATTTACACGAGTTGAAGGTATAAGGTTTGCTACTGTAGATTGATATATATATTGGGTATCATCATCTTGTATAAAAATTAACACCTGAAGGTTTTCAATATTAACCGATTTTAAAAATTCTTCTGTTGGAGGATAAAGCATATTAATCTCTGTGGAATCACCCGGAGCTGGAATCGTAAATTCACTTCCGTTTCCATCAGGCAGCATTTTTCGGCAAACGCTGTAAAAGAATAATTCACCATTACTACCGGGAGATGTGTAGAATTCCACTTCTTTCTCAATCAGAGCAACTCTTAGTTTTATGTTCCCAAATAATGTATTGTCATTGGAATCCCGAATAATTTTCGCATAAACATCTATTACATTATTTGAAAATACTTCTGGTTTTAGCATGATCTGAAATGGTGCATAATCAGCGTTACCAGATGTAACCACATTTATAAAACCTGATTGGCCTATGCTTGTTTCGAACCTGCTACCATTTATTTCAATCCAAGGAACTCCATTACATCCGTAATAACGTTGGCGGTTATTATTATCTGCACAATTGAGCAAATACATTGGATCAGTGTCGGAGGGCCAGGAAACATTATAAATGATATGAGTCATAGAACCTGAATTTATTAAACTGGCGGTAGTGGCGTTATACCATGAATTATTAAGCGATGCACAAGGAGGGCAAGAGCAATTGGTAAATCTTTCTACTACTGACAGTTTATCGTAAGCTGCAGATTGAGAAATAAAGCCGTATACAAACAAAACTATTAGAATTTTTTTCATATTTTTCTCCTCAAAGTTTTAAGTTAAAAAATAATATCCTAAATAAAATTTGTATTTTTGTCTGTCTTAAGAAGAATCCCTAACTAAACGAGATCTCTGATTAAGTTATCATAAATTAAAATCGTGTTTCACATATCTTGTATTTCATGGGTAGGAAGATTAATACTGCAATAGGATAGGTATGATTCAAATCAAATTAATATTCTGATTCAATAGGCTAATCGAATAGAGAAAACAATATGTATATATGGAGAATACTTCTTTAATACCTCCTTATTTTGATTTTATCTTAAAAAGAATTATGGAAAAAATAATATATCATAAATGAAGAGGAACTTTTATGCTCTAATATACTAAACATGTCAGCTATTGCAATAAAATTCCACATTCCCAATTTCAAGTTAGTTCCAAATTCTCAGTTCCTAATTACACAAAATGCAAATTCAGCAAAATATAACCTGAGAAGAACCATCTTCTTCACATCTTGAAATTCACCTGTTTCCAATCGATAGTAATAAACACCACAGGAAAAGTCACTGGCATCCCACTCAACCTTATATGTCCCTGCATCCTGCCTTCTGTCCACTAATGTTGTTACCTTTTGTCCGAGTAGGTTGTATATACTTAATTTAACGTAATTCGTAATTGGCCCGCCTGCGGAACGGGCAGGTAACTTGTAATTTATAATTGTTTTCGGATTAAAGGGATTGGGGTAGTTTTGATACAAGATATATGCTATTGGCGTCTGATTTATTGCATCGTCACTTATTCCCAGAAGATCATTCCAATCTAAAACATTTGCCCAAATAGCACACCCTGTTTCACCTCCACGATCATCTTCCCATGTATTGTAGATTCGCTTATTCCACAATTCAACATCAGGATATCTTTGTAGTCCATCACCAGTATTAGTCACCAGAAAATTGCTGCCCAATATTTTTCCATCGCTGGAATAACGCTGTGCATAAATATCTCTATCATCATTACGAGTATCCCACCACGTAATGATAAAGTTCCCGCTTACATTTGCTGAAATTTCAGTAGACCATTGATTTGAACTACCTTGATCGTCATTGACTTTAAAATTGATTCCCAGAGGAATTCCATTATTTGAATATCGTTGAGCATAAATGTCACCACCACCGCTGCGTCCATCCCACCACGAAATGATGAAGTTTCCGATACCAGATGTCGAAATGGATGGATAATTATGATCATTACTTCCTTGATCGTCATTGACTCTAAAATTACTTCCCAAAGGGATTCCATCGCTTGAGAATCGCTGGGCATAAATGTCCCAATTACTATTGCGGTCATCACCCCAAGTTATGCAAAAGTTTCCACTGTCATCCTCTGAAATGGCAGGAACCATTCCCTGATCATCACTGACTTTGAAATTATTTCCAAGTACGGTTCCATCACTTAAATATCGCTGGGCGTATATGCCCTCGTTCCCATTGCGTTCATCCTGCCAAGCTATAATGAAATTTCCGCTACTATCTACTGAAATGGAGGGATTACCCTGCAATGTACTGGTGATATCCGCATTGACTTTAAAATTACTTCCCTGTGGAGTTCCATCGCTTGAAAATCGTTGAGCATAAATGTCCATATTCCCATTACGGTCATCCTCCCACACAATGATAAAGCTACCACTATCATCTGCTGAAATAGTAGGAAATCTTTGCATTAAAATTCCAATATCGTCATTGACTTTAAAATTATTCCCCACTGTAGCACCATCATCGGAAAATCGTTGAGCGTAAATGTCCTCGTTCCCATTGCGATAATCCGTCCACGCAACAATAAAATCCCCATTCCCGTCTACCGAAATGGATGGGCGACCTTTACCCGCAGGTATTTGTGCAATTTCACTAACTTGAAAATCAGGAATGATAGCATTTAAGAGTGTTACTTCATCCGAGGAAAGTGAGGTGATCAAAATCAAGATCAAACTAACTTTAAATAAAGTCTTCATTACTCTATCTCCTTTAAACAAAATACACCAAGAGTTTCCTAATAATTGAGAAATTCGTTTCAATATAAAATATTGTTTAAAATAAAAATTTTTCTGTCAGTCATCCTTAAGAAGAATTCAGGCATAAATTTCAGATAATTCAGAAGAGCTGATATCAAGTGCTTTTACGATTAAATTGTAATATTCTGCTTTGTCTCGGTCTTGGCCGAAATGGATTAATTGTTTTTTCATGATTGATTAAGGCTGAAAAACAGGCCAATCATCATCATTCGGATTATTGGTTAAATTGGTTTGCCCACTACCGTCCGTATTCATTAGGTATATTTCAGCATTACCATCTCTGTTAGATCGAAAGGCGATTTTAGAACCATCGGGAGAAAAAGAAGGCAAACAATCAATAGCCGGATTGTTGGTTAACCTGGTTTTTCCGCTACCATCTGTATTCATAATGTATATTTCATAATCAGATATAAAGGCTATTTTAGAACCATCGGGAGAAAAAGAATGCCCAAAATCCTCATTCGGATTATTGGTTAAATTGGTTTGTTCACTACCGTCTGTATTCATAATGTATATTTCATTATTACCATCTCTTTTAGATCCGAAGGCGATTTTAGAACCATCGGGAGAAAAAGTAGGTGCATCATCCCTATTCGGATTATTGGTTAAATTGGTTTGTCCACTCCCGTCTGCATTCATAATGCATATTCCAAAGTTATCATCTCCGATAGATGAGAAGGCAATTTTAGAACCATCGGGAGAAAAAGTAGGCGATTGATCCTCATTCGGATTATTGGTTAATCTGGTTTGTCCACTCCCGTCTACATTCATAATGTATATTTCAGCATAAAAATCTCCATCTCTGTTAGATGTGAAGACGATTTTAGAACCATCGGGAGAAAAAGTATGCCAATAATAATAATTCGAATTATTGGTTAAATTAGTTTGTTCACTCCCGTCACCATTCATTATGTAGATATCACCCCTACCATAACGATCAGATAGAAAAGCTATTTTTCCACTGTAATGAATAATTTCAGGTTCTATTGCACTTTTTTTACACCCGGGCAAAGACCAAAAGATTAAAAGAATGAAAATAAATACAGACAGGATTTCTTTTATTTTCATGACTTCCTCCTTAAATCCCCCAATAAAAAAGCGGCTATCAGTTGGGTAAGGCTGGATATAACCTTTCTTTTAAGGGAGAACTGATAACCATTAGAGCTTTTTTCTTGAATAACACTCCCATCCCGAAATTCTACTCATTCCCCAACCAGTTCCAGGTTTCCAATTCCTGTCCACGAATCTCCAGTATCAAACTAACGGATCAGTATCATTTTCTTCACATTGGTGAAGTCACCAGTATCCAAACGATAGTAATATACTCCACTGGCAAACGTATTGGCATCCCACTCAACCTGATAAGTTCCTGCATTCTGATTTTTATCTACCAGTGTTGCTACCTTTTGGCCGAGTAAGTTGAATATACTAAGTTGTACTTCGCTGGTCATTGGTAATTGATAATTGATCATTGTTTTTGGGTTGAACGGATTGGGGTAGTTTTGATGCAAGACAAACGCTGATGGTATTTGATAGTATTCATTATCATTTATCTTTACAGGATTATCCCAATCTAAAACATTTGCCCAAATATCAAACCCCGTTCCACCGGCACGATTATCTACCCATGTATTATAGATTTGATTATTCCACACTTCTACTTTTGGATTATTTTGCGACCCATCACCGGTATTGGTCACACGAAAATTAGCCCCTAATGCTGTTCCATCGTTTGCATATCGCTGAGCATAAATGTCCTCGTTACCATTTCGTCCATCGTGCCACGTGATGATAAAATCCCCATTACCATCTGCTGAAATGGAAGGCCCACCTTGCCCAGCAGTACTTTGATCATCATTGACTTTAAAATTATTTTCTAATGCAGTTCCGTCACTTGAATATTGCTGAGCGTAAATGTCACCATCGTCATTACGGTAATCTTCCCACGTAATAATAAAGTTTCCATGGTCATCAACTGATATGGAAGGAGAAAATTGCCCTGCACTGCCTTGATCATTATTAACTTTGAAATTACTCCCTATTGCTATTCCATTGCTGGAATATCGTTGAGCATATATGTCATTATTAATATCATCACGGCTATCCTGCCATACAATGATGAAATTTCCGCTGCCATCTGTTGAAATGGAAGGAAGAAATTGATAGGCACTAACTTGATCATCATTGACTTTGAAATTACTCACTATTGTTGTTCCATCGCTTGTGTATCGCTGAGTGTAAATGTCCGTATTACCATTGCGTTCATCCCACCACGCAATGATAAAGTTCCCGCTCCCATCCGTCGAAATGGACGGATTATTTTGATTTCCAATGCCTATATCATCATTGACTTTAAAGTTACTCCCTTGTGCTATTCCATCACTGGAATATCGTTGAGCATAAATGTCATAATTACCATTACGTTCATCCTGCCAGGTAATGATAAAATTCCCACTGCCATCCGTTGAAATGGAAGGACACCATTGAATTGCAGTACTTATATCATCATTGACTTTAAAATTACTCTCCACTACTGTTCCATCGCTGGAACATCTCTGGGCGTAAATATCATGGTTACCATTACGATCATCCTGCCAAGTGATGAAAAATTTCCCGCTACCATCTACTGAAATGGAAGGAAACCATTGAGTTCCAGTACTTATATCATCATTAACTTTAAAATTACTCTCCACTGCAGTTCCATCACTGGAATATCGTTGAGCATAAATGTCAATATTACCATTACGTTCATCTTCCCACACAATAATAAAGTCCCCGTTGCTATCTATCGAAATAGAAGGATCGGTTTGCCATGCACTACCTATATCATCGCTGACTTTGAAGTTATCCCCCAGCGCGGTTCCATCGCTTAAATATTGTTGAGCGTATATGTCATATATATACTCCCCGTTGCGTTCATCCTGCCAGGTTATAGTAAAGTTCCCACTTCTATCTGCTGAAATGGAAGGATAATATTGAACGGCACAAACTTGATCATCGTTGACCTGGAAATTACTACCTAACGCCGTTCCATCGCTTGCATATCTCTGTGCGAATATGTCCTCATTCCAGAAGCAGTCATCGGTGGAGTTGCGATCGTCTTCCCAGGCAATAATAAAATTCCCGCTACCATCTGTTGAAATGGAAGGAGTCCATTGATATATACTTCCTTGATCATCGTTAACTTTGAAATTTATCCCAAGTGCTGTTCCATCGCTTGCAAAGCGTTGAGCATAAATGTCAGGATTATTATCACCATTTCGTCTATCCTCCCAAACAATGATAAAATTCCCACTATCATCCGCTGAAATTGAAGGAATCCATTGCTCTGCAATACCAATATCATCATTTACTTTGAAATTACTCCCAAGTGCTGTGCCATCGCTTGCATATCTCTGGGCGTAAATGTCATCCTCCATACTATTACGTTCATCAACCCAGGTAATGATAAAGTTACCACTGTCATCTGTTGTAGTGGAAGGATATCGCTGTCTTGCACTACCTTGATCATCATTGACTTTAAAATTACTCCCCCGTGCAGTACCATCGCTGGAATATCGCTGAGCGTGAATGTCCACGTTGTCATTGCGTCGATCTACCCAAGCAATGATAAAGTTCCCACTGTTATCTGCTGAAATGGAAGTTGAAACAAAATATGGATCCGAAAACGGACTAATGCTTGGAACATCATTAACTTGAAAATTACTCTCCACTGCTGTTCCATCACTTGAATACATCTGAGCGTAAACGTCTTTATAGCCATTGCGGTTATCCTGCCAGGCAATGATAAAGTTCCCGCTGCCATCTGCTGAAATAGAACACCAACCTTGATAGAAACCAGCGATACCAGTATTTTCATTAACCTGAAAATCAGGAATGATAGCATTTAGAATTGTTTCATCACCTGTGGAATTTGATGGATGATATGGTGTGGTTAAAAGAATATCTGAATAATCAGACAATAAACCTAAATCTCGTTTGTGAGTCTTTTGAAGCTCATGTAGATCATACTTTTTCTTTACCTTCTGCGCTATTACAGGGATGGTATAATATCCAATCATAATGGATACGATCAACAAAAGTGTACTTTTATTCATGACGTCTCCTTTGTGTTGGAGTCATTTTATTAGTATCATCTTCTTCACATCCTGAAATTCACCGGCATCAATTCTGTAGAAGTAAATACCGTTTGATAGGTTTTGAGCATTAAACTCCACCTGATGACTGCCGCTCGGCATTGTCTTGTTAAGCAAAGTTCTTATCTTTTGACCTGCTAAATTATAGACTTCAATTCTAACATTAGCGGGATTGGGGAGATAATATTCTATGGTTGTTGAGGGATTGAAGGGATTGGGGTAGTTTTGACTTATTGTGTATCGTTTTGGGATTACGCTCTGCTCCTCTATTATTGTGGGATCACCATATTCATAAGCTCCCATATCGGGGGCAGAACCGATGTAGTTCATTGCGGGTACAAAGAGCGTATCCTGACCATTATTGTATACTATAAAAGTATCTTGAATGCCAGCGTCGATACAAGGAGAACCTTCTTGTAGTCTATAATCTCCATTGGCTGTATCTACAAACATAGGGTAAGAGCCAATATTTCCTTCTCCTTCCCAGCCACCTTGAATCGAAAGAATTCCTCGGGGCTTGCCCCGGGGTTTCTAAAAAAAAGTATTTGTTTTGAGGATTTGCGGTAACACGAAGTGTTAATTTTTCGGCGAAATACCCCGTATGCTTGCATCGGGGAT
>SDBT01011938.1_pt1 | contig 13960 bp, 10 predicted proteins | sample 2277101 | NCBI WGS metagenome assembly SDBT01 (sample SAMN10404973, study PRJNA504765) | marine sediment metagenome | isolation source: marine sediment core GS10_PC15, 103 cmbsf | place: Arctic Ocean: Southern Knipovich Ridge | collected 2010 | reverse complement strand
TGCGATTGGTAGGACTGGTCTTCAACCGCAACGATCTCAGCGATTTGTTTAAAGAGCAGGCAGAACGCCCGGCGGGCGGGGATCACCCTAATGGCTGCATAGTGCTTGTTCAGGACAAGCACATGGCTGCCCAACGCACTGGACTGATAGGCGGACACTTCTTGACGGCCTCCGCACTGGAACAGTTTTCACAATTCCTGTCACGTCCTTGCTCCAAGGCATCTCGCCACGCCTCGCTACGACATTTATTATGAAAAATGCTCTCTCTTACCCCAACCGATCCGAACGCCAACGCAGCGGCCGAGCCGGTCGGTTGACGTACATAATATAAGCGATTATAGCCCATATTACAAACATTCCCCGTTCGTGGCAGGAACGTTTGGCCCCGTCGCAAGGCATCGAAAACGATCGAATTTTGCGAAACTTAATGAGGTGCAGATGATTCGACAGAGACCAGCCGCAAATGTCGCGCTGCCGGAGTGAATCGAAGCTTCGTCTCGCCGAAGGCAACCGTTACGCCCTCGGCATCTTCGATCAGTTCCAACGGACCTTCGGTTTTGCGCCGGGCGAAGACGCTGGCGAAATAGGCGCGGCCAACTACTCCGCCAGTCAAACGCAGTACGTGGTCGACTTGCTGATGAGATATTTTGTGCGTATCGACGCCGACCACCGACTTCATCGAAGAGGCGAGTGCAAATTGCACGGCCGCTTTCCGGCCGCGTATCACGCCACCAAAGCCCGATTCGTCGAGTTCGGTCTTTGCCAGCGTGTGCCATAACAAATCGACACGCTCTGGCGAATCGCTGTCCAACTCATCAAGAACGAAAACCGTTTCACCCAGACCGCTGGCCGTGTTGATCACCATCACCACATGGCGGATAAAGCGAACGTCATCGCCGCAAGCACCGGCCGAGTCCATCGCGATCCAGCGATAATTATTGCCGGTTTCGGCTTCGATGATGCAGCCCTGGGCGTCGATGCGATGGTCGCTCTCGGCGACAGTGATCGTGTTGTGCGCCTGGGCCTGGACCTGGTAGAAGTCGCCCCGTTCTTCGGAAAAATATCGCTGGCTATACGGCGCTTGGCCAAGATCGACCAGGAGCATCTCCCCGTCGACCTGCAATTGGATCGAGTTCATGTCGTGCTGGCTGTGGCTGGCGCCTAGGTCGCCCGTTTTGCATGCAACGTACATGCCCGGGTGCGGCCATTGGTCAGCCATCGCAGCCCACCCGATCTCGTGGAACACCTTCAAAGGCTGAAGATCGGGTTTGTCGGGACATTCGGCGTCTGCCGGGCGAAACAGCAGGGCCAATCCAGCAGCCGACAGTCCAGAAGTGCTCACGTCTCGCCGGAACGAATAATTGTCCAGCCACCACGTCAATTCATTCTGGCCCATGTGTTTTATCAGCAGGTAAAGCGTTCCGAACAGAGGAACCGTCGGATTGTCGCCGAAACTGGCGGGATGGCCGTTGGGTGTGAAGTAAATCGGGAACAGCCCCGTCGCGTCCATCCCACGCTTGTGCAGGATCGACTGGTCGTCTTCCAGCCGGCTCGTAGCCTCGCCGAACAGCAGCAGGCTTCGCATTGCCAATCCCCAATACCCAGTCCCCTCGTCCCATCCGCCTTCGCGACCCAGCGCGCGGAAGAACGATTCGAGTCCCGTGCGGGAAAGTTGCAATGCTTCGGCTGCTGATGGGTCCTCATCGCTGAGCGCCAGTGCTGCCAGTCCGCAGCCGGCGTTGACCACGGCGTTCCAGTTCGAGCATGAGGCATACCAGAAGCTGCCCTCTTTGACGGCCTGGAGGTACGGGGCAATGGCCTTTTCCTTAATGGCCTTGACGATACGCAGTCGGTCGGCCCGGGTGAGATCATCCCACAGCCAGTCCAAACCCACCGTTGCCGCAATCGCAGCCTCGGCAGTGCACAAATCAGCAGACAGCTCAGCGTGGCAGGGATCTACCCACGTCGTCCACGAAACCAGGTCTTTCAATTCTTCGATGGCCCGGTCGCGATAGGCCTCGTTGTCGTCAATATGGTGCGCGACCAGCAGGTCGAGAATTCGGCCTTGCGTGGTCCTCGCCGCCGACAGCGCAGAACTCCAAGCGCCCTGGTGCCATAACGAACGCCACTGAGCTTCGGTGACGGGGGCCGACTCCAGAATCAGCGCACATCGCCGATTCAACGTTTCGTGGATCGCATCGAATGGGGCCTGATTGATTCGATCTTTCAGGGCCGCCAACTCTTCTCGCGTCGCCAGTATGCCTCGCCTCATCGCAGCCTTTCTCTTTATCCAGTCCGTGATTTTTCAGACAGGTCGCCTTTCCAGCATACGCAGGCTCAGACGCCAGTGCAAGATGCGTTGAAAATCATCCCCAAATTGCAGTCCCGCCAATAGCGCCTGCCGTTCGAATCATGCTTTTGGCATCGCTGGACGAGTATTATTGTAATCATAAACAAAGTGAGACCTAACCACATGGCGGCGGTTCGTGTCATGATTATAGGTCTCGTTTGACGAATACAATGGTATACATGAGAAGCAGTTCAGCCGGGAGGCGAATGCCCCGGCCAAAGGTGCAACGAAATAGGAAGGAGTCCGTCGATCCGTGACAGGACCGCCTGAGAAAAAATCTGCAGAGAAAAAAACCGCTTCGGCTCGGCGTTCGGCATCCAATCAGGGGCATGCGCATGGCGGGCCCACGGATACGGAGTTGCTGCAACGGCACCTCGCGGGCGACGAACTGGCCTTCGAAGCGCTGATGCGACGCTACCACAGGGAGCTATACAACTTCCTCGTGCGGTTCGTCGGTGATCGGACACTGGCCGAGGATGTCTTTCAGGAAGCCTTCCTCCAGTTGCATGTCTCTGCCGCTGCGTTTGATATGTCACGCCGCCTGAAGCCCTGGCTGTTCACCATAGCCGCCAACAAGGCCCGCGACGCCATGCGCAAGCGGTCTCGCAAGCAGGCCGCCCCGCTGGACGCCACCATTGCAGGCAGCCAGGACCAGCGGACCAGCTACGCCGATTTGATGCCCTCAAATATTCCTTCCCCTGACGAATCTCTTATGAACCTTGAGACCCGCCAAGGCGTAGAAAAGATTGTCCGTAACATGCCGGAGAACCTCCGGACCGTATTGTTACTGAACTATTTTCACGAGATTCCGTACAAGGAGATAGCTGAGATGCTGGGCGTGCCGCTCGGAACGGTCAAATCCCGCCTGCATGCCGCTATCAAGCATTTCGCCAGACAATGGAAGGCCGCAGCGGAAACCGAGCAACATGACTGAGCGACAACATCAAGACGAAGCGGCGCTGATCGACTTCCTGCGCGACGAATTGCCTGACGCGCAACGTGAAGAAATTCGACAGCGGCTGGAAAACGACACCGAGTTCCGGTGCCTTCACGATAATATCGCCAATGGCCTGAAGGCCCTGGGCCTCGCGACGGAAATCGAGCCCCCCGCCGATCTCGTCGAAGCGACCATGGCCCGCGTTCGCCAGGCCCGCAGAACCGAGACGCTGCTGGCGAGAGAAGAATCACGCAGGCCCGCCATCTGGCCGACTTTCTCGCTTCGTGAACTGTCCGGTGTTGCAGCAGCGGTGATTCTCATCGCGGCGATCTTCGTCCCGGCTGTCCGCCAGGCAAGGCAACGCGCCCTGATTGGCCAGTGCGCTGCGCAGGCTGGGCAAATCGGCACGGCCATGCTGACCTACGCTTACGACCATGACGACTTTCTGCCGGCGCCGGATGCGATGGGCCAACGTTGGTTGTCCGCGGACGGCTCGGCCGACTTCAGCAACTCCTCCGCATTGTTCAAACTCATTCACCTCGACTACGCCAAGCCCGCGATTTTCCGCTGCCCTGCAAGAGGCGGCGAGACGTTCGTCTTCCAGGCGGGCATGAGCGATTTCCCAGCCGGCCAGTTTATCGGCTATTCCTACCAGCACACTAGCGCCGACAAGCCGATGCGAACCAGCGGCGGAGCACTCGCAGCCGTTGCCGACCGCATGGTGATCATGTCCGACTGCACCCCCATGTTCACAGGCGGATCGTTCCGGCAGGAAAAACTTCGCTCGACAGTCAGTGAAAATCACGATCGAACCGGCCAGAATGTTCTGCATCTGGACATGCACGTCAGTTGGGCGACCAATGCCTCTGCCGGCGTGGATAACGACAATATTTTCCTGATCGACGGTGTGTACAACTACAAGGGCGATGAAACGCCCACCCGCGCGACCGACACGTTCCTGCTGCCTGCATTCTCACATCGCCGATAATCCGCATCGAATAATCCGCCGCACGTCGCCATGGAACGGCGTATCAGGCGTCTGCTTCTGCGCAATGTTTTGACAGGCTCCGGTCGGGCGAACTACAATCGTCGTGATGAGGACGGATCGAACCGGCAACGCGAGCAGTCTACAGAGGCATCTTGCCTGGACACGTTGCGCCCTGGGCGGGCTGATGTGTCTTGCCCTCACCTCGACGTGCCTCGCCTGGGATACCGTAGACCCGCCGGCCAGGAAAAAGCGGGTGCCACTGGCCGAGGCAATTGCCCTCAGCGAGAACGAGTCGGCCGCCCTGGTCGTGATAGACGATCGCTCGGAGAGCCTGGACGAGTCGGCCTTCTACATGCTGCTGAGCAAGGCCGCCAAACTCGCCGAACGCAAGGACCGCCGACCACCCCACCTCGACCGCCCCACCGCCGGGAATCTCCTGGCCAAGCCCAAGCGATATCGCGGCTGGCCCATTAACATGCGACTGAAGGTATACCGCGTCGAAAAACTCACCAGCCCCGTCGGCCTGTCGCCTTCGGTGCACTGGCCGGCCGGGCAACCCGCATGGAAAATCGATTGCCATGACAGCCTGAGCGGCAAGCCGCCTCTCGGTGTGGTGATTGTCTTCTCGCCGGTCGAGCCGACCATGCTGGGCAAACCGGATACAATCGGTGATCAGGGTGAATGGCTGTTCGACAAGGACCCCACGATGGTTATTTCCGGCTTCGGCTACAAGGTCTGGCGGTCGAAGGATGAGGGAGGAAACATCCGCGATTATCCGGCTGTGATCGCATGGCGATTCGACCCGCCACCCAAACCGAAAAAGGAAGCCTCACGTTTTTCGATGTCTCAGATGGTGGGCGTGGGATTGTTGTTGCTGATGGTATATATGTTCGTCAGACGTTACATTGCAATGCGTCGCGGCAAGGAGACACCGGGCGAAGTGTTGGTAACGTATAAGCCCTGGCGACAGCGGCTGGCCGAGCGAGAGGCCGCCGAGCGGGCAAACGAAGACGCCCAAGTCGATCCGGAATTGAAAGCCGCCGCCAACCAGCACCGCAAAGAGAAGGAACACCACGATGCCGATGACTAAGACAGTTCGCGTTGAGTTGGGCGAGCGAAGCTACGATGTCCGCATAGGCTCAGGCCTGCTGGCCGAGTTGGGCGAGACGGTCGTAGCGGCAGGCAATGTGTCGCGCGTCGTGATAATATCCGATACGACGGTGACCGGCCTGTACAGCCACGTCGTGGGCCGATCGCTGGAAGACGCCGGCCAGCCTGCCACGCTGATCCACTTTCCCGCCGGCGAGGCCAACAAGAATCTCCAGACGGCCGAGTCGATCTTCGACCGCCTGTTCGCCATCCGCCCCGCCATTGACCGCAACTGCATGATCGTCGCATTGGGCGGCGGGGTTGCGGGAGACATGGCCGGGTTCGTCGCTGCGACTGCCCTGCGAGGCCTGCGATGGTTGCAGTGCCCCACCAGCCTGCTGGCCGACGTGGACGCATCGGTCGGCGGCAAGACAGGCGTGGATCATTCTGCGGGCAAGAACCTGATCGGCGCCTTCCACCAGCCGGGCGGTGTGTTGATCGACGTGAAAACCCTTCGCTCCCTGCCCGATCGCGAACTTCGCAGCGGGCTGGCCGAGTGCGTCAAACACGGAATGATCCGCGACGCGACACTGCTGGACTTCCTGGCCGACAACGCCGACGCCATCCGCAGCCACGACCCCGACGTTCTGACCGAGCTGATCGCACGCAACGTCGCCATCAAAGCAGCGGTGGTCTCGGCCGATGAGCGGGAGTCCGGCGTGCGGGCACACCTCAACTTCGGGCACACGGTCGGCCATGGTATCGAGGCCTTCCTTGGATACGGCCAGGTGACGCACGGCCACGCCGTCGGCCTGGGAATGGTCGCCGCCTGCCACATCGCAGCCTGCAAAGGCCTGATCGATTCCAGCGTGAAGGCCAGGCTGGAAGAGGTTCTGCAGCGATTGGGGCTGGAGACCCGCTGGGAAGGGCTCGACCCGGGGATCATCTGGCAGATCATGCAACACGACAAGAAGGCCAGCGGCGGACGGGTGCGATTCGTGCTGCCCACCTCGCTCGGCCAGGTGGATATTTTCGACGACGTGACCGAGATCGACGTGCATGCAGCGATAAGAGAGCTGGATTCGCCGCAATGACCGACCCATCGCAAAAAACCGGACAGGACCAGAGCGTGGACCTTGGCGTGGAGATCGCAGGCGTGAAGCTGGCCAACCCGCTGATGACCGCAAGCGGCACGTGCGGCTACGCCAACGAATACGCCGACTTCGTCGATCTGCGCCAGCTCGGTGCGTTCGTCACCAAGTCGATCAGTGTCTCGCCGCGCGTGGGCAACCCGTATCCGCGGATCGTCGAAACGCGGGCCGGCATGCTGAACGCGATCGGCCTGGCGAACGTCGGGTTGGAAAAGTTCCTGGCCGAGAAAGTGCCCGAACTCGAATCGCTCGCCTTGCCCGTATTCGTGAACGTTGCAGGCACGTCGATAGACGATTACCTGGCCGTGGCCGAGGCACTGGAAGACGTGAAGATCGTTCGCGGCGTGGAGCTGAATATCTCCTGCCCGAACGTTAAGGAAGGCGGGATTCAGTTCGGCGTGGACCCAGCCCAGGTCGCCAAGATCACCGGCGAGTTGCGGAAGGTCTGCAAGAAGAACATCCTGATCGTCAAGCTCTCGCCGAACGTCACCGACATTACCGCGACGGCAGCGGCGGCCGTGGACGCAGGCGCCGACGCGCTGAGCATGATAAACACGTTCACGGCCATGGCGATCGACATCGAGCATCGTCGGCCTGTCCTGGCCAACGCGACCGGCGGCCTTTCCGGCCCGGCCATCCGCCCCATCGCCGTGTATATGGTGCATAGAGTCTATAGTCAGGTCGCCAAGTCGGCCGGTGTGCCGATTATCGGCATGGGCGGAATCCAATACGCCCGCGACGCGATCGAGTTCCTGCTGGCCGGCGCGACGGGCCTGGCAGTCGGCACTTCCCTTTTCGTAGACCCAGCCTGCCTGATCGACATCCGCGACGGCATCGCCGAATACCTCGCCCACAACAATCACAAGTCGATCCGCGAGATCATCGGCAAACTCCAAATGCACGCCCGCTGACCTTCTTACTTGCGCATCGCCTCGGTGTGCAGTTCACGAAATCGATTTCGGACCAAGCGCCAGGGGCTGCGATCAATTTCGTTACTGATCTTTATAAATGCTTCGCCAGTGACCAACCTCGCCGAAGTTCGTTCCGCTGCGATCACCATCCCACCGCATATCACTCCGACCACGATGACGGCCGAGGCCAGAATCGGAACGAGGCTGCGACGCAGGGTCCTGCGATATAGTCGACCGCCTTTGCGGTACAATAAGGCTGCTTCAACAAGTCCCCAAACCAACAACCAAAATACGATGGCAGCCGATAAGTAAAGCCCAATCAGGTTTGACTGTTTCAAACTAGAAGTGCTCTCGCCAAAAATCATGATCGTGACGATTTTCAGTAACTGGAAAGGTAACTGAATGATTTTCGTATGATCAGCCGCCCACCACCAGATCACGTAAGCCATCGTGAGAATTGTCAGGATGCCGCCAATGCCCAGCAACACGTAACGTGTTTTGCGAAAATGTCCGCAAGGCGATTCCATTCCCAATTCCTGATATCGTATTCGAGTCGCCCGCCTTGCCATGGTCAACAGCAGTACAGTCACGCAGGCAAGGGCAAAGACGGCTTCCACCAGCACGCGCCCCCAGGAATAGTTCAAACCATACGCATCGTCGCCCAGAGTTTGCCAGTAGGCATACGCTCCGTAGATAGTGATGGGAACCACCAACGCCCACAGGCAGATTCGCCCGATCCTTCGCCAGCCGATCCACAATATAATCCCCCGCTGATTGCGGGGTGTCACAAATGCATTCAGCATATTCATAGCCCCAAGCAGCAGGCAGATTAGCACGATGATCGCCAACAGGCACAGCAGAGCCACTCGCATGACCACAAATTGCTCTACACGCCGCATCGGAGCAACATCCACCCTGTAACCGGGTATGCCCGACGTCAGTACGGACCAAAAGAATCCGACGTGTTTCATGTCATCAGGATTCTCATATCTAATCTTCCATACATGCGCAGTCAGGTCTTCCTGTTGTTTCTGCTTCTCGGCATACTCGGCTGCCTGCGGGATGAGCCCCAACTCCGTCGCCGCAACCTGGCCATGCGTCAACGCCAGGCTTCGAACGGCGATAGCGACCAGCAATTCAATAAGCGAGCGATCATCCGCAGCGGACTTCAGGGCCATGGCGTCAACATCCCGTATCCATTGGAGGCCATTGGCATCCCCTTCGGTTGCTTTCTGCAGACCATATGCGCAAATGAACTTGGCCAGCATCCTGTATTTGCTTAGAGGAGGCATGAGGGAAGATATTTCAATACCGGTCCGTTGCATCACATCACGTAAATCACGCGGTGCGGACAGCAGGCTCATGCGTTGATCCAGGAACTCGATTGTCTGGCCCGTGCAGAAGGGTTTGGCCAACGCTTTTTGAAATTCTGCTAAACCCTGAGCGAAACGGTTGGCATCATGAATCTCGATCTGATAACAATACTTTTGATCGACCTTGTCCCCGAGCAAATTTCGAACTTCATAAGTCCGCATTTCATCATCGCCGAGCGTAGCGGCCGTCTGAACCAGCCAGGCTGCCTTGCACAGGTTGTACAATGCGTTGTGAGGATCGACCTGCTCACCTCGATCCATCAGCGCAAAATACTCATCCTGTTTGTCTGCGACAGGTTTCCCCTTATCAGAGAAACGATCAGCTGCCAACCGCATTGCGACATATTGACCATAATATATTGGATTGTCAGGCCAGCGGTCGGTCAGTGATTTCGCCCTCCTGTTCGTGTCGAAATAGGATATTGATATATTCGGATCGCCACCCTGTACGACCCATTGCTGCTCTTCAGCCAGTCCCTTCAGCCAGTGCGAAGGGATTTCATCAACAATCATCATATTTCGCAATCCACTCGCCAACAGGATGATCGTCACAATCGCGGCCGGGACTAGCGCCAGCCGGGCTGACCATCGCAGCACGCCGCGGATGCGCATCCGGGACTTGTTGGCCGCCCACAGATGCTCCGCCAGCTCGGCCGGGTCACCCAGGGCCTTGGCTGCGCTGTCGGCGGCTTCGGCTTCGTCCTGGCCAGCCTGGCGGAATTCCTCGGCCGACTCTTCCAGGTGCGATTCCAACTCGGCAGCTACGTCCAACTGCAATTCGCGATCGACGCTCAGCCGTTCGGTCAGCCGGCGGATCAAGTCATCGTGGCCGCCCATTACAGGCCCCCCAGCAGGCAGGCGTTGACCGCAACGCTGAATTCCTTCCATTCGTTCACGCGGCGTTTGAGTTCCGTACGACCCTTCCGCGTCAGGTTGTAGTACTTCCGCTTTCGCCCGCCGTCGGGCACCACCCACTCAGCCTCGATCACCCCCATCCCCTGCAGGCGGTGCAGCGTGGGGTACAGCGTGCCTTCCTTCCATTCCAGCCGCCCGTTTGTGCGAGCGTTTACCAGCTTGACGATCTCGTAGCCGTACATCGGCCGCTCGATCAGCATCGACAGGACGATCGGCGTGATGCTGCCCCGTACCAAGTCTTGCGAGAAATCCATGTCGTTCTCCTGAGGTTGTGGCCTTATTGGTTCTAATACATAGACTGTCTATGTATATTATACATCGGCTGTCTAGGTGTCAAGGCTTTGGCAAAAGAAATAATCTCTCGCGCGCGACGGGCAAGGCCGGCAAATGCCAACAAGTATCAACATGCACCTTAGTCTATTAACGTCAAATAGTTGCATGCGAATGGTCTGCCTATCCGTCTTGAACGAACCCATAACCCTTGAAGATTTTCCATTTTGCGGTAAAATGCGATCTTCGGCAAGGATGCTGACAGGTCTGCTTGCGCACGTGGCGATTGGGAGCAGGGATTTTTCCTTTCGCTGCATATAGATCGAATGAGGAGTATCTGCCATGAAATCGACGCCAGATTCGGGGTTCTCGGGGCGCAACGCCCTGCCATCCATGGACATTCTCGAGCCTCGTCTGCTGCTTTCGACGGTGCCGCTGATACTGGACGCTCAAATAAACGGCAGCACCGTTGACCCCGGTGGCGTTATCAACGTTGTGATGGGGCTGGACGACACGTTCAACTTCAACGTACAGGCCGTCAACGACGGCGATCACGCCTGGCCAGGCTATGGCCTGATCCACGTTAGCTTCCCGCACCTGGGCACCGGCGCAGATGCTTTGGATCGTATCACCCAGGTGTTGCCGGGTGATAATCTGCACTATGCGGAAACGGCGAGCAACATTGACCCCGCCCTGCTCTACAATGGCGCCCTCAACGACGGGCAGTCTGACTGGCCGATGGTTATCGCCACCGACACTGACGGCTGGTTGCAGGGAGAGCTGAACGCCCTGTTCCTGACGATCCAGCCCGAAGCGTTCGGTCATTTTGGACTTTTGTTCGGCGCTGGAATGAGCAGCGACAACGACTCGGTGGTCGGATGGAACTGGGCACCGCAATTGTTCACAAACGACTTGGGCCTGCCCTGCGATGGGTTTACGGTGAACGTTATCAGTCCGTATGCGGCCCATCTTACCGATGCGAAATATTCGATAGTGGAAGACGAAGATGGCGATGGCAACGCCGAATACATCTGGCTGACCGTCAACGCAGACGTCGATGCGGGTGGAGCTGGCGAGTACTATATGAAGGTCTTTGCAGACGGCCAGCTCTTGCTCGAAACCGACGCCGAAACTGTCGCCGGCCCGTCCCAACTCGCACTGGCCATGGGCCTTGGGCTGACGGGAACCGGCCTGCCTGAAGGTGATTATGACCTCACCGTGGAACTCTACCGAGCGGACGACGATACGCTCATAGATCGACTATACGCGAGCAACGACCCGGACCTGGCCGCTGTACCGTTGGAGCCTGGCACGCTGCGTCCCAATACCGTTACGCTGTGGCCGACGGTGGAACTGAACAAGGGCAGCCTGAATGGCTTTGAGATCGATCTCGACAATCCGGAGATCACCGTCTTTCCCGGCCAGGCCATCGATGGATATTTGCAACTGAGCGCAAGCATCGGCTGGGACACCGGCCTGGATTTCCCGGTGATCGGCGCCTGGACGTGGGGGCAGCACGACGCTGCCGGCATCTCAATCGCATCCAACGTGCCAGTATCCGAGGGCAAGACACTGCGATGGGAGGTTTCGCTGCGAGCCCCATCGGCTCCCGGTACGTACTATCTGATCTACGGCGGCACATGGGCGAACGAGGCGGGTAATCTGCTCAGCGGCGACGAGCCCACCACATGGAACGACGGCGACGATCTGCTGGATACGCCGGCGGACGATTTGGAGAACTCGCTCGATACCGGACGGGTGATAACGCCGGGAGATTTCGATCTGGCGGGCGGCGTGGTGCGTATCCAGGTCAGCACCCAACTCCAATTCGGCGACGAAGGGCCGAAGTCTGTGATCTACACGGAATCCGACGGGACGAAGGTGACCGTCTCGCTGAAAAAGGGCACGGGCCAACTCGAATTCATGGGCGATGGACTCGAACTCTACTCGGCCGGCAAGAAAATGATCGTCCTCGGCAACATCAAGCGGGTCAGTACGATCTCGCTGCTGGAGACCACCGTCAAAAGCAACCTGTTGGTCCGCACCGACAAAGGCGGCGACGGCCTGGCTGATATCGGCAAGATCGTCGGCGACCAGCCGATGGGCAAGCTGCAGGGCAAAACGGTCGATCTTGTCGGCCAGGGCATCCGGCTGACCGGCGCCGGCTACATCGGCTCGATCCAGTTGCACGACATCAGCGAAGGCGCTCACATCGACATGCCGGGCGTCGCTGCCAAGGGCGTGTCGATTCGCTTCAATAAGGGGCAACCTGAAATGGACCTCGCCTCGCCGCTGAAGAAGCTTACCGCCATCGAATGGGACGGCGGAAGTCTGACTGCTCCGTGGGCCGGGAAAATCACCATCCGCGGCAATCGCAAGGCTGGCATCGCCGGCAACCTCGGCGCCGACATGAACTTCAACGACGTCGGCAAACGTGGGCGATCACTGAGCAAACTCCTCGTGGCCGGCACGGCAGTTGGCGCCCAATTGCGAACCATAGGCGACATCGGATCCGTAGCGTTCGGCGCCGCAGAAATGTTCGATATCCTGGCCGGTTGTGATGCAGGCCTGCTTCGCCACGCTGACGCCGTCGGCGATTTCATCGATCTCGATGTGAAGATCGGTTCGGTGACCATCCGCGGGCTGAAAATCCCTCGCGGGCAGGTTGCGCCGCGATTCTTCACCAGCAGCAATATTTCCGCGGCGTCCATAGGTAAGGTGAAGCTGCTCAATGCCGGCTTCGCCAACGATGAGACGGAGTTCGGGCTCTTCGCCAGCAAGGCCAATGAAGACACGGGTATAGGCTCGGTCAAATATCGCGACACCGTTGACGATCAGAAATGGTCCTGGCCATTCCACGAAGATCAGGTGTACAGCACGTCCGACCTGACGATCAGCCTGCTTTAATTAGACTAGGCCAGAGCGAAAAGAACACTGGAAAACCATTCGCTGTGGCCGTATCATCGCGCCGCGCTATGGCACGCTGGTAACCAGCCTGCCAGAAAGCGACTTGTGACAGCTGGCCGCCGTTTTGCCGGCTTAACCGATAATTGCTGGCCCGATATGGTAGCGGGCAGACAACGGCAAGATGGCGGGGCCGTGCAGGCCTCTCAGTCAGGAGACAACCATGACCGAAGCTACACCCAACACTCCCGAAACCAAGGCTGCTGCTCCCGGTAAACCCAAAGGAAGCATATCGTTCGGAGTCATCCTCATTGTCATTATTGCGTTGCTTGTCGGCGCCGTTGGAGCCGCTATCGGCATAGACCACGCCTCAAAACAGACCAAAGATGTAAAAATTTATATGGATTCTGCGAGCGCAGAAGAGCGTGCGGCTGGTGCGATAAAAGGTGTACGGGCATTCGTTTTTCAACGTGACACCGGGATCGATTTTCTTAGTTTAAAAGTCAAACGCTCGTACGTCATTTACGTTGCAAAGAATCAAAAGGATATTGAATTCGGCAACGTGGTTGAATTCAAGACCGAGCCAATGATTGCCGATCCAGCCAAAGCGGGTAAGAAATTCAGATTCAACTGGGGCGCCGAAGGCGTGTTGATCACCATGCCGTCGCAAGACAAGGTCTTCATTTCTGTGGAGAACTACATCTTGCTGGCTAAGAAGTAGCACAGACTACCAGACCATCTTCGGGCGTGTGCAAGCCGGGTTTACCCAGCGAGCATACGCCCGCTTTTTGCGCCAACACACGAGAGCCCTTCGCACAGTCCAGTTGCGGCCCGTCGGCCTTGCCTCGCTCCGCGCCTTCGTACCAGTGCGTCCTGTAGCGTACGAGAGCGTGCCTAACTGTGGAAAAATGTGCCAAAGCGTACCAGAACGTACGAAACGGTACGAGTCCGTGCGGAAACGAACGAGCCTTGATATCGGCAGGTCATTTATCTTCATATGGTTAGTGCTTGTAGGCGGCTTGCATGTGCATTATTCAGCCCAAAATTCCAAGTGCCCAATGACCAGAACAAC
>SDBT01011937.1_pt1 | contig 13961 bp, 14 predicted proteins | sample 2277101 | NCBI WGS metagenome assembly SDBT01 (sample SAMN10404973, study PRJNA504765) | marine sediment metagenome | isolation source: marine sediment core GS10_PC15, 103 cmbsf | place: Arctic Ocean: Southern Knipovich Ridge | collected 2010 | reverse complement strand
CTTTATCCAATCTAAATGAGGGCTGAGATTCTTAAGGCTTAACCTTTGGATGTCATTCAGGACTAATCTTCCAGCTGTGTATACTTGCTCCCCCGCCGATAGATAAAGATATGCGAGAACTCCGAGTCGGCGGCCGCCCCGTGCCAGTGCTTCTCCCCGGCCGGGATGAAGATGACATCACCCGGTGTCACCATCCTCTCTTCCTGTTCTGTAGCTACGATGCCGTTCCCTGCGGTAACAATGAGAATCTGCTCACTATCATGAGCGTGGAACTTAAGCCTTACTCCCCGCCCAAAGTTGACCACATTCATCTCGTACTCGCTACTATAGGGCAGGATAGCTTGCCTCGTAACATCCTCGGACGTGAACAGAGGATTCGCAAACGGCTCCTTCGTGACTTCGTTTATCCGACTTACTTTCACTGGTATCCTCCCTTACTAATCAATCGTCTCTATATCGTTGGCACCGGTGCCATTTCATACGCGCTGCTCTTAAGATAGTCTATCGCCCACTGGATAGCCTCCTCTCCTTCAAGCTCAAGCTCATAATCAGGGTCTATCCCTTTACCCTCGATGAGACGACCGTTAGGGGTAAGCCAGCGAGCCGTGGTAATGTAGAGTCCGGAGCCATCGCTAAGCTGACGCAGGATATTAACGCTGCCCTTGCCAAAGGTGGTCGTACCCGCAACGGTAGCCCGCTCGTGATCCTGCAGCGCCCCAGCCAGTACTTCACTACCGCTGGCACTAAATTCGTCCACCAAAACAACCAAAGGCAGGTCGGTAGTAACCCGCTTACGTTCAATCGAGATAGTGGAATGCTCTCCCTGATTATTCACCACATCGACCACTGTGCCCTCGGTCAAAAAACGGCTGGCGACATCAACCACCGCCGGTAGAATACCGCCGGGATTGCTACGCAAGTCAAGGATAATGCCCGTAGCCGCCTCACGGGCTATGCTCTCCAGCACCGGCGATAGTTCGCCGTCAGTGCGTGCCGAAAAATGAGTAATATTAATATAAGCAATGTCTTCCCTCATCTCAAAGCTAACACTGGATAATTCAATTTCAGCTCTAACTATCTCAATTTCCACCGGCTCGGTCTCGCCTTCGTGAAGAATAAGGAGTCTCACTGGTGTCCCTTTGGAACCGCGGACCAGAAGCACCGCCTCAGCCAGGCTCATCTCCAGGGTAGGTTCATCGTCAATTTCTAGGATTTTATCGCCGGCCCTGATACCCGCCTTATCTGCCGGCGAATCAGGAATAGGCGCAATAATGACTAGCTGGTCGTCCCTAATAGCCACATGAGCACCAATACCCTCAAATTTACCTTCCAGGTCGCTCAAACTCAGTTGGTACATTTCGGGGTCTAGATAGGCAGTATAGGGGTCATCCAGTGCCTCCACCATACCGATGATAGCTCCCTGGCTCAGCTTGCCAGCATCAAGGCTATCCTTCTCCACATAGTCTTGAAAAATGATGTCCCATACCTCCTCCACGATATCCAACCCCTGAGCGGAGCCTGAGCCAGTATTATTAGGGGGAGTATCGGTGGCAGGAGGAGTATTAGTGACCGGGCTGCAGCCAGCCACAAAGGATAGGGCAAGACCCACCAGTAATAGAACGATAACCGCGATTCTTGCTACTTTTGACATCAGACCTACTCCCCCATAAAGTGATTTATTTAGGAAATTTAACAGGTTACTTAATGAAGATTATGATTGAGGTAGAGATAAACAAGTAATATCAGATTCAGGCGCCGGCAATCTATGAAAGTCGGTCAAGTAAACCTGTAAGCCGAGTTCTGTACTCCGAACTATCGGAGCGGTGACCATCTATCTAGCCCTGATGTTACCACCAGGGTCAAGCGACCTACCCGGGACAGGCCGGGCGTCCCTCAGTCCCTCTGTTTGGTCTTGCTCCGGATGGGGTTTACCCAGCCGACTGGTCACCCAGCCGCTGGTGAGCTCTTACCTCACCATTTCACCCTTACCCCATTTAGATGAGGCGGTATGTTTCTGTGGCACTTTCCGTAGGGTCACCCCTCCTGGGCGTTACCCAGCATCCTGCCCGGTGGAGCTCGGACTTTCCTCCCGCCTTTAAGCGAGCGGTCACCCGGTTCACTTGACCTGTTTTTATACTATGCCTAGAGAGCACTAAAGTCAACTATTAACCCCATAGTTATTATCTCCGAGCGAGAGCAGCGGTAGTCACTTGAAGGCAGCATTGGCCAGCCTATCCGCCTCGGTGTTCTGCTGGCGTGGGATATGGGTGATGGTGAAGCCCCCCAGCCGACCCAGCAATCTCTTTGCCTCTTGATATAAGGGTTTAAGGGCGGCATTCTTTACTCGATACTTGCCATTTATCTGCTTTACTACTAGCTCTGAGTCCAAAAATATACTAGCCTCAGTGGCACCTATCTTGATAGTCCCTCTCAGGGCGGCGATGAGCGCCCGGTATTCAGCCTGATTATTGGTTGCCCAGCCAATCCCCTGGGAGATAGAAGCCAGCAGTCGCCCCTTTTCATCCTTTATCGTGGCCCCGATAGCAGCCGGGCCGGGGTTACCTCGGGAAACGCCGTCAGCATGTATTATTATCCCTTTCGGTTCCAAATCTTTGTAACCCTATCCCCTTTTATCCCCTTCCCCTTAATTAAGGGAAAGGGGAAGATTTATTAAGAGGGGCTTCGCCCCTCTTAACCCCCCCCCAAAAAAATGGGTCTCAACGCTAAGCCAAAAACAGGATGCGTCCACAGCTACTGCACTGCATTAAACCACCGCCCCGGACTCGCTGCAGCTCAGCGTTGGATAGCGCTATGCGGCAGCCCCGGCATACCCCCTGCTCCACCTTAGCCACTGCCGTTCCCTTCTGCTTCTTGAGTTCACCATAAAACTCAACCACCGTAGGGTCAACCTGGGCTGACATCTCCTCCCGCTTCTGCTTGAGATTGGCCAGCATGACTCTTAGCTGCTCCATATCAGTTTTTAGCTTTCGTTGCTGGCTCTGCCACTCAGCCTCCAGAGTTTTAAGCTCACTCTTCAGAGTTTTGATACTGGCGGTGGTCACCTCAACCTGCTCCATTAGCTCCAGCGTCTTATCCTCTAGCTCGTTACGTCTGGCTTTCAGCATTTCAATCTCATGCTGAAGGTTAGCCAGTTCTTTCGGGTTTCTTACCCGACCACTATATAGTTCCTCTTCAACAGCAGTTAGCTTAGTTGTAATGCCATCTATTTCCCATTCCATGGAATGCTGCCCGTGCTTTAGCTCTTCCAGGTGCTGACCTTCCATGCCAAGTTGGCGACGAACCTTAAGCACCGTCTGACTTTCCCCAAGCTGACTCGATAGCTGCTTGAGAGCCTGCCCATGAGATTCAAGCTCTAAATCAACCTCTTGTAGCTCGTAAAGTTGTTTGGCAACACCCATTTTTGGCTCCGTCCCATTTTATAATGGCGACAGAATAATATCAATCTAGCCGACCCCCAGTTTTCAATCCTGACCCCAGAATAAGACAAAACCCTATAGCCTAAAAAGAACATATGTGCTATTATAAAAACCAAGCTACTCTCTTTTAGGAGTGGAAATTATGAGGCTACTCAGGTTAGCGGTAGAAAGCCAGCGGTGGGACCTAGCCGCCCACATTATTGTCCTTGCCTCGGCGCGTGTTCTTACTAGCCGACACCATGGAAATAAAAAGCAGAGCGGAGATAGACCGAATGTCAGCCAAATCAGAGAGAAAAAGAGGCGCCCCCAACGGCAATCAGAACGCTAGAAAGCACGGCTTCTACTCCAAGGTCCTTGATGAAGCAGAAAAGCTGGACTTTGAGCTCGCCACTGGCGTGGAGGGCATTGACGATGAGATTGCCCTCCTCAGGGTTAAGATAAAATCACTTATTGCCCACGACCCGGACAATATCAAGCTTATCATGCAGGCAACCAATACCCTGGCCCGGCTGGTCAGAACGAGATATAACATCAACAAGAAGGACAAGAAGGGACTGAAGGAGGCCATCGGCAATGTCCTCAGAGATATCGCCCTACCCCTCGGCATCGGCATCGGGGCCACAATCAACAGATAGCCGGCAGACACCGGATAATGCTACATCTCCAAAGGCTAATTCAAGGGCTAAAATAACCAGACTGAGACCCTATCAGCGAGAGGTAGCTCTGGCGATACTGGATAGCGTTTTCTCTGGGAAGGGGCTTACCTTCTCTGTGGAAATTGCCCGACAGGGAGGCAAGAATGAACTCTCAGCCCAGCTTGAGCTCCTGCTTCTAACCCTGTATATGCTCAAGCCCAAGAATCTGGTTAAATGCTCACCCACCTTCAAGCCGCAGACCGTTATTTCTATGATGCGGCTTAAGGACAGGCTGAACGATGCCGGTTTTAACGGTATCTGGGTAGCCGAGCTGGGCTATATCATAAGGTTGGGCAATGCCCGGGCGGTATTCCTCTCGGCGGATGAGTCAGCCAATGTGGTGGGTAACACGGCTCATATCCTGCTGGAAATAGATGAGTCCCAGGATGTCAGCCGGGAAAAGTATAATAAAGAGTTCAAGCCGATGGGGGCAACTAGCAACGTAACCACGGTTCATTACGGCACAACCTGGGATGACTCTACTCTCCTCGAGGAGATAAAGCAGACAAATCTTGAACTAGAGAGGAGAGACAGCCAAAGACGCCACTTTCGCTATGACTGGCAAGAAGTAGCCAAGTACAACCCCGATTACCTGGCTTATGTTGAAGGCGAGCGCCAGAGACTGGGAGAAAATCATCCCCTCTTCCTTAGCCAATACTGCCTTTTGCCAATCCACAGCGGCGGGGGTTTCTTAAGTCACCAGCAACGGGCTCAAGTAAGCGGGGAGCAGTCTAGAAAGCACCAGCCCGACCAGGGCAAGGTCTATGTCGCCGGTATTGATTTGGCCGGAGAGGCTGAGGGGGAAGAAGCCAGGCTAAGAGTCCCTAAGCCCCGCCGTGATTCCACCGTGGTCACGATTGGTGAACTGGATTTCTCAATACGCAGCGAGCTTATTAAACAACCCATTATCAGGGTTATTGAACACTACTGGTGGACGGGCAAGAAGCACACCGAACTCTACCCTCAGTTAATTGATATTCTCAAGAACGTGTGGCACTGCCGCAAGGTAGTCGTGGATGCTACCGGGGTAGGGCAGCCGGTAAGTTCCTTCCTCAGGCAGTCACTAGGCTCAAGGGTATCTCCCTTTACCTTTAGCGCCCAGTCAAAATCACAGCTGGGCTTTAACCTGCTCGCCGCCGTCAACTCCGGCCGACTTAAGATGTATGCTGGCGATGGCTCGCCTGAGTATCAGGAATTCTGGCAAGAACTGGAGAGGGCTAGAAGCCACTATCGCCCCAACCAGACGATGAACTTCTACGTCGACCCCACCCAGGGACACGACGACTTCCTAATGAGCCTGGCACTGGTCGTGGAAGCCTCAAGCCAGTATACTCCTCGCAGTGCCAGAGGTGCTTAAGAGTGGGCTAGCGCCCCTCCTCCATAATAAATTCCCCCTCTCCCTGAATAGGGAGAGGGGGATGTGGGGTGAGTTTAACACAGCTTAATAGTAATAGGCCCGTCTCTTACCCAGGTAGTAGCCGAGAAAGCCGATTCCCAGAACGCCTAATCCCCACCACAGGTGGATAATCCAATCGGGCCAGGCGAAGCCAACAGAGAATTCACCAGTACCTGTCCAGGCACTGGCGTTGGAGGCACCATCCGTGGCTCTTACCCTCCAGTGATACGGCTCCTCCTCAGACCTTGACTCCAGGGCTTCTTCTTTAGTAAGGGTGTACTCTGATTCGGTAAGTCCCGTCTTCTCCAATACCATAGCCGAGGTAGTAAATTCCTCATCGATGGCAATCTGGAGGTCATAGGTTACACCACTGGGGTCAGTAACATTCTCCCAGTCAAAGTAGGTCTGTGACGCCGCCTTATCATTCATCAGTGGCAACAGTGGCGCCGGTATTGGCGGTGCCTGTGACTCCATATAGAAGGAGACTTGAAGGGAGTTGGTGCCGTCACTGGCAGTTATGGTATGCGCCCCAGGCTGGCTCGCCGGAATATCAAAGGTGGCGGAAAAAGCCCCATCGGCATCACTGGTCGTGGTGGCGACCACCTGCGGTTCGGTAGCGTAGGTGATGGTTATCGCAGAGTTTGCCAGAAAGCCAACGCCGCCTACGATAACACTATCTCCGACATGACCGGGTGAAGACGCGCTGGTAACCGGGCTGACGGTGGCTTCAATACCCTTCTCAACAGTGAAACTGGCTTCAACCTCATTGCCATCATCATCCTCAGCCACCAGGTCATAGGTGCCTTCGTCCACATCGGGCACGATAAAGCCAACCGTGAAGCTGCCGTCACGGCCAGCCTGCTTAGTAGCCACAACCTGGGCATTAAGGAAGATATCCACATCTGCCCTATCCCCGAAACCGGTCCCGGTGACCTCCACAGTATCACCGGGCGGAGCCAGGATCGGGGTGAAGCTCATCTCCGGCTCTACGGTAAACACTTCTTCAACCTCGGTGAGAGACCCATCGCTGATAGTGACGGTATGGTCGCCGGCGGTACTGGGCGGGATGAGAATGGTGAGGTCAAAATCACCGCCGCTGTCGGTCTTATCATCACCACTTTCTATATCTATATCATCACCATCGTATTCTATGGTGATGTCTTCCCTCTCGCCAAAGTCCTCACCGCTGATGTCCACCTCCGTGCCAACTACCCCATCATCAGGGTTAAATCTAGTAATCTCCCCGGCAAGTATGGTGAACTCGGCAACCGCCTTTATGTCTTCATCATTCCAATAAGTAACGCAGACATAATAGGTGCCGCCGCGGACATCTTCGTCAGGGCTGCCGTCGCTGAGTTCGCTGGGCACCTTAAAACGGCCGCTGATGTCACCGTCCGTGTCAACCTGAATCTTATCCTCCACAAGCTCATAGACATTGATCTCGTCGTCAATGTCTTCACCTTTAATGGCTTCCTCAGAAGTGAAATATATGTCAACATATTTATAAAACGGCGGTTCTGCGGCCGGGTCACTGGGGGGCCAACCCTGACCATCAAAATCAATGTATTCCCCGATTTCCCCCTCATTCTCCTCCAGGTCAATCTCCCGGGCCGCCAGCGCCGGGGAGGCCGGGATGACTACCACCAGCAGCGAAAGAATAACACCTATCGTCAGTGCTCGAAAGATTTTAGTAAACTTCACCAGAAACTACCTCCTGTATTTCCTTACATCATATATAACGTTACATTATAAAGAAAGTTAGCTATTTCTAAACGGTAAACAACTTTCCCATACTCCCCTATTTCCCTATATTATAAAGGAAGTCAGGATATTTTGTAAAAGAGCTTTATAAGATAGTCAGGATACTTTTTTAAAGAATTTTAACTATACCCGCCGGGAATAGGCGGTCCTGCGACCCATCCAGAAGCCAAGGAAACCAGCCCCGGCTATGGCCAGCCCAATCAATACCTTCCTGACCGTATCCGGCAGCGTGAACGAAGAGCCGACATAGAATGAGCTCACATCCGACCACTCGCCTTCGTTAGACGCTCCATCTACCGCCTTTACCCGCCAGTAGTGCGGGGCTTCCTTACTACTTGGCTCCAGCTCTTCCCCCTCAGCAATGGCATACTCAGAAGCGATAAGCCCCGCCTTCTCCAGCACCAGGTAAGACGCCGCAAAATTATCCCTGGTGGCAACCTGAAGAGTATAGGTAACGCCGCTGGGGTCAGTGACATCCTCCCAATCAAAGTTGGCCGCGGCCCCGGTTTTGGTGTCATCTTCCGGCAGGAGCAGCATCGATGCCGGCGGTGCCTCCGTCTCCATAGCAAAGAAAACGGTCGCGGTATTAGTGCCGTCAGTAATGGTTATTACATGATTGCCACCAGTGCTGTCGGGGACAATAAAGGTAGCCGAAAAGTCACCGTTACTACCAGGAATCGCCGTAGCTACCTCAAGGCCGTCATAGGTGATGGTAACGAGTGTGCCCGCCTTAAACCCGACCCCGCTAACAATAACTGGGATACCAGCAAAACCCGCAGCCGGGTCAAGACTAGCCCCGACAGCCACCGTAAATGTTACCTCAGCCCTGTTATCTTCATCATCGTCTGCCTCGATACCATAGGTGCCCGACTCCAGAGTCGGCACATTAAAGGTAACTTCAAAGCTGCCATACTTATTAGCCGTGTCTTCAGCCATCATGATATTGTTAAAATAGATGGTGACATCACTCTCACCGCCGAAACCAGTGCCGCTGACGGTTAGTTCGCCGCCGATAGCCCCTGAAGATGGGCTAACAGTGATGGCCGGAATCACTTCAAAGCTAACCTCAGCCGAGTTGTCCAGTGCATCCTCCCCCTTGATTTTATGCTCCCCGGCGCTACTGTCAGGAATAGCGAGGGTATAGGCAAACTCACCCGTAGGCCCGGCTACCCTGTCACCCACATTAACCCGGCTACCATCCCTATAGTAGTAGAGGTCTACGGTTCCTCCGGCATAGAAACCCTTCCCTTCGATAGTTACCATAGTACCCACCGCACCCTCACCAGTGTCTAGCCTGATTTCAGGCTCCTCGACAATAAACGACTTCCTGGCTTCACCACCGAGTATGGTTCTAACCCTAACATAGGTCATTCCCGTTTCAGTATCATCAGGAATTTCAAAGTCGGTGGTGAAAGTCCCGCTTCCAGAAATAGTTAAGGGGCTGTTAGCAATCTCTATGTTATCGAAGAAGATGCTGATATCCGTACCCTTAAAGGACTCAAAACCGGTTCCGGTTACGGTAACCCGGGTACCTACCGAACCAAAGGTTGGAGACAGGGTAATCTCAGGCAGAGCCAGAGCCGGAGTGGCGGGTATAAGCACCATCGCCAGAGTCAAGATAACAGCCACAGCTAAAATGCGTAAGATTTTACCGGTTTTCATTCGTTATCCCACCCGATTTCCGTCTCCTTCTTATTTTAACAATCTTCGCCGGGCACCACGTTTGGGGACATAGGTAGCAGCGAAGTTATCCAGAATATCCCGTTTAATCAGCCAGGTATTATGGAGCTTGACCGCCGACAGGTCTCCCTGCCGGCACAGCCGCTTCACTGTCTCCGGATGAATCCTGAGCCGGCGACTGGCCTCAATCACATTATAGTAACTGTCCAAAAGTGTCATCGTGTCCCAGCACTATATATTACTTTATCAAAGCAATAATAACCCAAATACCTATTTTTGTCAAGCCCACCTACTCAAGCCGGACACACCGCATGAAAACGTCATCGGTAAGGCCCAAGATATGACAAAATACTATTGACGGTAATAGAACATATGTGCTAATCTGGCATCACCTAGCCCTTTCCCCGGAAGATAAGTCATTGAGTTAGAGTTGAGAGATTTGGGAAGACGAGCTATGGAGCTAGAGCTGGAAAGAATTAGACCCGGAGGAAATAGCGATTTTTCTGAGAATCCAGACCATGAACCAGATTTGCTGCCCGAATATTACCACTACCAGGATGAAGGTTGCGAATTTGCTGATTCCTGCCTTGATTGTCCCTTCGCCAAGTGTATCTATGACGAACCCAGAGGAAAACAGCATTTCGTTAAAACCCTGCGAAACAAGGAGATATTAAGGCTATTCACTGAGGGGAAGGAAATAAAAGAAATGGCGGTAATGTTTGGCATCAGCCAGCGAACCGTACAAAGAGCATTAAAGAGGGCGAGAAATGAATGAAGGTTTCACTCCATCAAAGCTAAATCACCGCGATACTGGTCGTCTCAAGAGCTATCGAGAACTGCTTGATTTCTACTACGGGCAGCACTGGGAAGGTTATGCCCGGCGGGGTGAGAAACGTCTAACCTTTAACTATGCCAAGGTTATTATAGATAAGATTACCTCATATTTAATGTCCGGGATTACCTTTACTGCTAACCCGATTGAAGATACGGATGAAGCTAGAACTAGAGCCCAGAGAGCCGAGCAAGCCCTATACCAGGTGTATGAGGATAATAACCTGGAGCAGCTTGACTTTGAGACCGAGATTGATTGCGCCGTACTGGGTGACGGCTGCTTTAAGGTCATCTGGGATGCGGAGACAAAAAAGGTCAAGGTTACGGCTCCTGATATCCAGGGTGTCTACGCCTGGTGGGTGGGGGATGATACCTCACGGGTGTGGCGGGTAGCTTCTAGATATAGCCTGACCGTCGAAGAGGCTGAAATCATGTATCAAATAACCCCTAAGGGCAAAACAGTCAGCGTCATTGAGCTATGGACAGCTCAGGATTTTGAACTCTGGCTGGATAATGCCCTGCTAGAGAAAAAACCTAACCCCTACGGCTTTATTCCCTTTATTATCTACCCTAATCTGAGGGAGCCCAAGAAATTCTGGGGTATGTCTGACTTACGTCAGCTTATGCTGCCACAGCGGGAGCTTAACCGAGCCGTGAGCCAGCTTTCAAGAATACTGGAGTTATCGGGTAACCCTATTGCCGTGCTGGAGAATGTGGAGGAATCCGAGGATATTGCCGTTAAACCCGGCGCCGTCTGGAATATACCTGAGGATGCTAAAGCCTACCTACTGGACCTGCTTCAAGGCGGCGGTGTCAGTCTCCACATAGATTATGTCAACCTGTTATACCGAATCCTCCATGACATCTCGGAATCGCCACGGTCCGCCTTTGGTGGTACCGAGCGGAACCTCTCCGGCGTTGCCCTCGAGATTGAGCTCCAGCCCCTCCTGCAGAAGGTGAAGCGGAAGAGGCTCATCAGAGCCGCCACCTATAACCGAAGGAATAGACTAATCCTTAAACTCCTGGAGAAATACCGGAATGAGAGCTTCGGTGATAACCACCTGCGGGTAGTCTGGGCGCCGATGTTACCCCAGGATATGGAGAGGTTGGTATCTAACGAGCAGATACTGATTCAGAATGGTGTCCACTCGAGGAGGCGGGCTATGGGTGCGGTGGGGGTTAAGGACCCTGAGATGGAGTTTAATCGATGGCTTGAAGAAAGAGAAGCCATACTTAGGATGAATAAAGAGCTTAATGCCAAATCTGCCCGGAGTGGAGCGAGAGGGAGAGCGCCAGAGTCCCCGGCGGAGGGTATTGAGGAATAGAAAAGGGAAATCCTAAACACTAAATACTAAATAACGAGGAAATTTTGGGATTTGGAAATTCGAATTTAGGATTTCCTCCAGAGGAGGTTGTTTTGGCCGATGATGAGCTAAATCAGAATCAAGACCCTACTCCCGAAGGGGAGGAGTCAGCTGAGAACGAAGTATCCCGCATTACTGAGCTGGAGAGCCTGGTAACGCAGAAGGACGAGGTGCTAGCCAAAGTCAACGCTCGCATCACTGAGCTGGAGCAGGCTTTAGTTGAGTCAGAAGAAAGGCTTAAGGCAACCCATGATTCTCTGGCTGAGACGGTAGCCAACTATAAGGTAATGGTGACTAAAGCCAACCCGGAAGTACCCGAGGAGCTTATTAGTGGTGATAATCTTGATGCTGTCAACCAGTCACTACAGCAAGCTAAAAGTCTGATTAGTCGGGTGAAGCAGGGGCTGGAGGCTGAATTTCAAGCGGCTCGGGTTCCGGCTGGGGCGCCACAGAGGACGCCACCTGACCTGTCAGGCCTATCGCCGCGGGAGAAGATTCAATATTCAATAGGAAGTAAACAATAGAATATGAAATCCTAAACTCTAAACCCTAAACAATAAGGAAATTCCTGGGATTTAGAAATTCGAATTTAGGATTTCCTCCAAAGGAGGTTAACTATGGCGTTAACGTTAGACGAAGCTGCCAAACTATCAAATGATATGCTCCTTCAAGGAGTCGTGGAAACCATTATTAAGGACTCCCCGGTTCTACAACGACTGCCCTTTATTGAGCTTGCTGGTAATGGCCTGACCTATAACCAGGAGTATCCAATTGTCGCCTCAAGGGATCGATAGGGAACAAAGCCTTAACGTCTACCCTGTCTCTAAATGCGACAAGTTCAACCTGAAGTCTGGTCAATATCTCGCGCCAGTCATCCAAAGAACCGCCTTGGTGCTCCCAAGCCTTAGGATCTTTCCCTTCCCTCATCCGACTCAACTTCAGCGGTTTTCCAAGGATCCAAGCCCACGCTGGAACCGGTCTACCGCCAGCACCAAGTTGCTGGCGAGCTTGTTGCCACACTTCTAGGTATGACCGTGTGCGTGCTAGCTCTTCCACCATCCCTGGATCTAGTTGCGCTTTAAGTGATTGTAGTCTCTCCGCTTCGCTGTCTAGTCTTCGACGCTCGTTAGCTACCGTCTCAGCCCCAAGCGTACCCGCGACCCATTCTTCAGCGAGTTTAACCCGTTTTTCTTGAATGACGGCTAGCTGGCTTTCTACGGGACGGATGGCTACCTCAAGCTCGCTTTCACGATGCTTTAGGTCGGAAATAGCCTGATCAAGAAGGCTACCAAGTATCTCAGGGTTCTCAAGGATCGAGGTTATTCTGCTTAATAGTTGCTCCTCCAGCCAAGATGCTGGAATCCGAGGCAGCACACACGTTGGGGACTCATCCAAATGATGCTCACGTAACCTCCCTCGACATGAGTAAAATCTTCTCCCATGGCTAATCTCTGAGCGTAAATGATGTCCACACAGGCCGCATTGTATGCGCCCCTGGAGAAGCCACGAATTGATACCTGTGCTCCGTAGATGCTTACCACCGTGTAGTCTACTCTGTGCCGCCTGCCAGACTTCTTCGGTCACAATTGCCGGAACTTCTGCCTTGCCACCATGGACAGGATGAAGGCCTTTATAGACCGGGTGAGTGATGATATCTCTGACACCTGTCTTGTGCCACACCGTAGCCCGTGACTTCTTACGAGTCGCACCTCTTGGAGGGATTCCCTCGTCATTCAGTATATGAGCGATAGCCGTTAGGCTCTTACCCTTGTGAGCACACAGGTCAAAAATCAACTTAACAACTGAGGCTTCAGCTTTGTTAATCACTAGTCTTTTCGATTCTCGGTCATAGTCATAGCCATAAGGTGGGTTCCCAGGTCCCCAACGTCCCTCCTGGTATCGTTGTATTCGGCCGCTTCTTGTTCTTTCAATAATCATCTCCCGCTCCCACTCAGCAGCGACACCGAGAATTTGAAACACCAGCCTTCCCATAGGTACACTTGTGTCTACACTCTCCGTAACAGACACAAGCGCAACGCCGCTCTCCCTCAGTTGCTCCTCAACATCTAACAGCAAACGAAGCTTCCTCGCAAGCCTATCCATCTTGAGGACTACGACACGGTCAAATTTCCTCAGTTTCGCATCGCTAAGCATACGTTTCAACGAAGGCCTTTCTCCGTCCTTCCCACTGAAACCCGGGTCTGCATAGTCTGCAAAAATGCAGGCATCGCACGCAGAGGAGAAAGCTTCCAGTTTCTGCGCCTGGTTCTCCATGCTGGTACCCTTTGTCGCCTGCTCTTCTAGGCTTACTCTCCGATAGTGTGCATCTCGCATGGACAATGACCTCCATTGGCTAGGATAGCACAATTTACTCCCCAAGTCAAGCACCCAAATTCTACACCCATGATACACATCCCTTCTTCCGCCCAGCAATTCCTTTTCACAAGACATGCTACCAGGTCGGTCGCTTAACGCCAGTTCATGCCTAATGGCATCGTCTGGTATCAGCCAGTGCTGAAGATTTCGCTAGCAAGAATGTTAGCAAACCAAGAATAGTCACATGTTAGAACTGCAACAAAGTAACAATATATCGTCTTGTTGAGCGCTAGGTTGGTTTCGTTGTGGCCAGAACACAGGGTCAGTTTGGATTACGATGATGCGATTCCGATTCCGTTTCCGATTATGATGCCCGTTATGAGGCTGATAAGGTGGTGTTATTGCAGCGGAAACGGAAACGGATTCCCGAAGCGTTTTAGGTATCGAAATCATCGCTACCAACATCGACGCCACAAACCCG
>SDBT01011936.1_pt1 | contig 13961 bp, 29 predicted proteins | sample 2277101 | NCBI WGS metagenome assembly SDBT01 (sample SAMN10404973, study PRJNA504765) | marine sediment metagenome | isolation source: marine sediment core GS10_PC15, 103 cmbsf | place: Arctic Ocean: Southern Knipovich Ridge | collected 2010 | reverse complement strand
TGGCTGAACCCACAACGCCATCCATGCAAAAGCCCCCGCCCAGGATGAACAACTCACGGCAGAGAATCTACCAAGAATTCTGGGCGAGGGTGTGTTTTGTGTGTAAGTTGTTCATATCGCTAAATCTACCAAAACTCTGTCCTACCTGTCAAGATCGGTTTCGGCAACGGTCTCCAGGGCCCCCTCACACTTCGGCGCGTCACACACGCCGTCGATCCAGAAGATCCAGCTCCGGCAGACCGGGCAGGTTTCTCATTCAGGGCTCATGCTTTGTCCTCCGCCGCTTCTGCGGCTGCTAATGCGGCTTTCAGTTCTGAGTACGCCGCGTGGCACTGATCGGCAGCAGCTTGGAATGCAGCCGATTCGTGCCCGTGTTTCGCAAATGTGTGGACATTATCGGCCGCCACTTTCATTAGGGACCGTGCGGCTATCTCGATCGCCTGGAGCCGTTCGACTTCACCACATAGATCATAAATCAATCGATGTGGTTTATCTTTCCAATCAAAGGCATGTTCGCCGTCTCCACCTGGATCAATTCGATATTCGTTCGTATCAAATGTCATAACTCACCTCCCGCCGCTTCAGCGGCTGCTTGAAGTCGCTTTGATACACTACCTCGCACATCGTCATGCCAGACCGTCAACCCACCGTTGCCGTAGTTGCGACCGCCATACCACCGATCATGCAGTCGCCAACCGCCGCCGATCAAATTAGGTGCCGCCTCAACAACGAACTCCACGTTAGACGGGATGCCTACACGCATGCGGTGATCCTGCATGTAGCGGATTCTGTTGTCAGATCGAAACCGTATCATCACTCTTTCTTTGCCGCTTCAGCGGCTGCTTCGGTACTGTAGCAGTCAGATACGAGTACCGGTGTACCATCGTTGAATAGAATGCCGTCCCCACCATGCGAGACATAACCCTTCTCTCTCACTATGAGCGGTTGGCCCGTGTTTGATGGATGCCCTCCTGTCCAGAAGACTCTATCGACCCATGGCACTACCGGGACGTTATCTTTCGTCTTGTCCAGCTTGTCGACGATCGCCTGGAGGTCTTTGATCTCGGCCTCGAATAGACCAACCATTTCCGTAATTTCTGAAGGGTCCCCTTTACGATAGCAGTCTGCTAATTCGGCTAGTCTGCTCATGGCTTCTCCTCTGCCGTTAAGTTATCTACCAACGATGACAGGGCCTCGGCGATCGACAGGTCGCAGCTTTCGATAGTGCCCTCGCCGACTGCTGTAGAATTCCCGACCGCCACATACGGGGCGTCATCGTCATCTGACACCATGCGCTTCAAGAGGGTGATGACACTACCGTCGTCAAGCAGTGCCTCCAACTTCAGCCACCCATCCCTACTGTAGCCATTTAACTCCGTGATCGTTTCGCGGGCTTCGTGCAGTTCATCGCCGAGTTTGCTGTGTGCGTTCTTTGAAACGTTCAGTGCTTTCGAGAGCTCATCGGCGGCGCGCCGGGCTTCGTCCCGCTCCCTGTCGATGGCGGCGCAGTGGCTCTTTGATATGGCCAGCTCGGCGTTGCAGACCGCAAGGGCATTCGAGATAGGTTCTTTTCCTGCCCGGGCTTCAGCTAGTTCCTTGAGGAGATCCCGGCAATCGCGCTGGAGAATGCCGATCCTACGTTTACAACCCCCTAGTTCTTCCAGGGCCACGGCCGCATCACTCAGCAGCCACGATTGCTCCAAAAGTTTCTCGATTAGCTTCTTTCGTTTCATCACGTCACCTCCAGTCTTTGTTTATACCCGTTTGCCACCGTGGTGATGTCCGCGGGTCCTATTGACCTCAAGTTTCGCTTGCACTACGGCATCGGCATCGATCCCAAGTCCTGGCATGCAATCCAACACGCGAATCAACACGTCCGCCAGTTCCTCTGCGAAGTTCTCGCGGTCGTTCTTTCGGAAGGCTTCCAAAGCCTCCGATACTTCCGAGTGTATCAATGCAAGGATTGCTGGAATCTTGTAGTCATCCTCCCAGTCGGCGGCGTCCGTGAGATTCCAACCGTTCTCGGCGTTGATGGCCCTAACCTCCTGCGCCAACTCTTTAAGTAGGTTCATCACTTCACCTCCAGTTTCTTGTGTTTCACGATATCTTCCTCGTCCCACACGGGCGGCGTCTCTTCTGGGAATCCGCACTTAGGACACTCCGATCCGTCCTCTTCTTCCCCGACCATGAAGTCGCAGACGTTTCCTATATGGCGACAGCAGCCGCACTCTGCCGTTTCTTCGAGCGGCCAGGGAAAGGGGCTCATCTCTTCACCTCCCATTCCGCGGTTAGGGTTCTCGTTCATTTACTCAAATCTGGGCAGTCGACTCGGCCACCCTTGTGTAGCCAGGTTCCGTCGTAGGAAACATCTCCAAGCCATGCTCCACTTTCCCACACGGAAATGGTATTCCTGCCTAGCATCACCTTCCGCGCTTCTGCAATCTCCGTGCCAGCGTACATGATGGCGTGATCGTCTTCGACGACGAATATCAGTGTGCGACTCATCACCTCACCTCCCATTCCGCTGTTAGGGTTTCAAGAATACCAACAGCCACACGGGCCGAGACATCGGGGAATCGTTCCTTGCACTCCACGACAACAGGTCTCATGTGGTCCCTGAGCCACGTACCGGCCGATTCTGGGGCGTCCGGCTCGTCGGGTGTCTGTTCGGTCACCTCTGGCTCGGAAGGCTCAGGGACGGGCTCTGAGGACGTGGCGATGACATATTGTGGGTGTCGCCATTTACACGCTCGGCAGGATCCGTCTGGAAAGAAGTCCGTGCTGCCACATCCCCTGCATGTCAGTGGGCCATCGTCGACCGGCTCCGAAGGGACGTCGATCGGTTCGGCTTCCTCACCCCCCGATGGTGTGGCGGAAGTTTGCCGCCCGACTTCTGGGGGGCTGTTTGGAGTCGCTTCGTACTTGCGATCGGCCACGACGGTCCGGACGGTCCGAACGGAAACCCCGGCCGCCGAGGCGATCGCGACCTGAGTCATCTTGCCCTCTGAGTCCAGCAGCCATTCCACGCACGCACGCTTGTCGGCCCGGGTCATGCGTAGCCCATGCTGATCGTTGGCCGTCATCCCGAAGATCCTCGCATCGTTCGCCGTGCCCCTGTGTATGCGGCACGGGAAAGAGCCACGCTTGCTACGATGGGCCGCAAGGTATCGGTGGAAGCCGTCGGCGACGTAGTGGTCTGTCCCGTCGAAGAACACGTCCAGCGGCGGGAAGGGCCATGTCTCATGCCAGGCGATCAGATCGGCGTAGTCGCTCACAACGTCTTCGTCGATCGCGATTCGACTTTGAGTGCCGGCGTCGATCCTGGGTAATTCGATGGGGAGTGTTTTGGTAGGTAGGTTTGCTTTAGCCATCATTTTGAACCTCTAAAGAAAATCATCAAACGGGCTTTCTAGGTCAAACACCTTTACTGACGCTACCCCTTGTTCGTACACCTGCTTGAGTAGCCGACGAAGATTCTCAGGGGTGAACTCAATCACCACATCACTTCGGCCAAAATCAGGACGTTTCCGTTTCAGTGCCTCCCATGTCGCGTCGAAAGTTATTCCACTTGCCTTAGCCATCTGTGTTTTCCTTTCTGCATGCCGCTTGTCGTTTCTCAGCCTCAATCAATGCCCTTTGTAGATATTTAATCAATTGGCGACATTGTTTGGTATCCATGTGTGCCCAGTTCTCGGGACCACCTTCCACTCGAAGAGCGACACTTGCGAGTCTGACGGAGCCGACTATGTCACACTTCCCATCCCATGTGTTGTCGTCAACATGGATCTTGCAGGACACAGTTCTGGCGAGTCTCTTTCCCTGCACGCCGACGCTTCCTGAGTTAGCCATCTGGGTTTCCCTTTCCTTCCTTGCTGTCAAGGTCGGTTTTAGCAGCGCCCATCTGGTCAATGAGAGCCTGAAGCTCCCGATTGGCTTTCTCCAGTATGGTGATCTGTTCCAATGCCTCGGCAAGTTCGGCCAGTGTGCCATCCTGAGACTTCTTTGTCCGTTGTGCATCCCGTCTGACATCATCCCTCTTGACCTGGTCCGAAAGTGAATCCAACTTCATGTCGCCGAATGTAAAGGCGATGCGATCTTCCAACGTCAATTCTCTCCATATTTCATCTCTCATCACTCACCTCCCTTTCCTTCTAAACTAAGCCGAATTCCGAATCACTAACGCACGTTCGATTCGCTCCAACAACTCGTTCGTACACTGAGTTAGAGCATTGCGCTCCATCAGCGCTCGCACAGTTATCGCGCTAAACTCCCGGTCTTCTTTCAACGCCTCGGTGATACCCAGGATACGGTACGCGGCAGCCTTCAGAAACAGCCACGCAACGAGCCAAACACACAGGCCAGCTCCCCAGCCAGTGGCCGATTGCAACGCTTCTAGAAATATCATCTCAACTCCTTTGTGAATTTAACGGGAGGTTCTGGACAAATGCAAAACTCATCGTCGCAGTATGCTTCGTGAATGTCCCTCCACATCTCGCCGTAATACCAACCGCAATCGAACAGGCTATCTCGAATACGCAGGCACGTCAGGCACGTTTTGTGTGTGTCAATGTCGCCATCGAATAACGTTACTTCCCTTCGGTACGTGTCACCCGGCTGAATGTCGTGCCCACATTCTCCGCAGCGATGTACCTTGCGTGCTCGCGGTTGGGTGCAGTTCAATAATTTGCAAACCTCGTCTATGTCCACGCAGATACAAGATTCAAACATGGCTCATTCCCCTGACTTCATTTTCTGTTCAGCGGCTTTCAGCCTGGCTGCAAATGAAATTCGCATGTCAACGAGTTCGTCGCGCGTGAATTGCCGAGTCGTTGCCTTGAGCCGCTCCAGTCGCGTGATAGTTTCTTCTCCCCTGACGGCCGCCATCCAAAGGCGGAATCTATCGGGCGCACCATGATCCCAATCATTACATCGCGTACATTGTGGCGCCACGTTGTCTTCCACATATAATACGGCGAATGTACGTCCTGGCAAAAAATGACCAGTCTGAATCACACCTGCCGGAGTCGTCCATGGTGCCACACGTCCGCAGGTGACACAGACACACTCGCCTACGTGTCGATAACTCTCTACCACTTCTCCACCGACGGCCGCGAGCGTATAGCCGTCCGGCAGAGCAGCAGCCTCGGCGCGTACCATCCTCTGGAAGATCGGGGCAACGTTTTTCCCTGAGTAGGTTTTTGTCGACATCCCGTGAGCCCTCTCGATCATCCGGTTCCGGGCTCGTTCCGCTTTTTCTTCTAGTGTGAGTGTCATGCGTCCGTGCTTCCTTTAGTGTCGTTCGTTCTGTTCCGCCGCGTCAGCCCTTTGTCGATCCGACTCGCCATCGCGTCCAGTCGTGCGTTCACCGCGTCGAGGTGACGGGAAATAACCTCGAAAGTCTGCGGCAGCGAAAAGCCGGGGAACTGGTGGTCGTAGACTCGCATCAACTCCACCTCGATCGGCCCGGCCGTTTCGTTCTTGTCAGGCATTGATTTCTCCCGTGAATTGGTTGGTTACGTGTTAGAACGGCGTGTCGTCGCCCTCTGTCTCACCTGGCTGAATCTGTACCGATCCGGGCGCGTCGGCCGGCTGACTGTACTCGTTGTCCTCAGCCGGGCGACTGCCAAGCATCTGCAACCGTTCGCCGACCACCTTCAGCTTGGACCGCTTTTGGCCGTCCTTCTCCCAAGTGTCAAGTTTCAACCGCCCCTCGATCAAGACGGGTGAACCCTTCGACAGATACTCCGCGGCGACTTCCGCCGTCCGTGCCCAGAGAGTGACGTCAACGAACGTCGTCTCCTCCACCCACTCTTCACCCCTCTTGACCCTGTCGTTGATCGCCAGCCCGATATCCGCAACAGCCGTGCCGCTGGGGATGTATCGTAGCTCAGGGTCGCGGGTGAGGTTGCCTACTAGGATCACGCGGTTGAAACTCGACATCAGCTCTCCTCCGTCGTAGGGAGTGCGTTGGTCTCCAGGTAGGCTTGGATCACTTCCACTGCAATCCTCGCCTCCTCTGCCTCTCCTTGGATCGGCGTGCTCAACTCCGTCAGCGGTTTCAGCCAACCCAGGAAGTTCTCCAGGATCTTCGTGTCCTTCTTGAACGTGGTCAGTTCCCACTTGTCGTTTTTGAAGTCGTAGTGCATCGCGTTTTCTCCTTCGTGTTAACTCGGTTTGTGCATCGGCTTGTGCCGAGCGGTAAAGGTAACTGCTGTTCTCTATGAAGTGTTTCAGACTCTTCGATGGTACGTCGGTAATGTCGCGGCCTCGGTAGTAGCCGAACAACCATCTCATGGCTGCAATGACGACAACGCCACCGCCGCCTTCTCAAGGAGCGTCTGTTCATTCTCTTTCGAGAAACCCTTGGCCTGGATCTTGGCGCCGAGCTTGTTGAGTCGCTCGATATCCTTTGCCTTAAGGGCGTCGGTAATCTTATCGCGGAACCATGCGACCTTTTGGCCCTCGGTCCATTCTCGTTTCGGTGGTGGGGCCGGTGGGTCCTTCTCCACGTCATCCGTTGTCGGCAGCGCGAACAGTAGGGCGTAGCCATACTTCTTGAACCCGGTCATCGCCTTGTACAGCCCCTTGTCCCCGGGATCCTGGCCCTGTCCGGCACAGTCCTGTTCGATCCATTGACCGGAGGTGTGTATGAGGCGGACGGTTCCATGCACCTCGACGGCATGCCACACCGCCCCAGCCTTAGTCTTGCGATCTTCCAGGTTGATAACCTTCGTTACCCCAAACGTGAGAAGGAAGTCGTTTTCCAAAAGTGCAGGCATGATCGACCCGTGCCAGTCTTCTTCTTTGGCATACGTGTACTTGTCGTGCGTATTCTTGCCACTATGCCCGGCCGGCTTGATTTCCTTCCTCGCCTTGAGGATCGCGGGCATAAGTTTGTCGATCGAGTCGCTTGCCTGCATGGCCTTGTCTCCCTCTACGTGAGTCCAGTAGTATCGTATTCCATCATCCGCTCGTGGTCTTGTGGCGTGCGCCACGCCCATCGGGGCCGGATATCCAGTTCAATGGACGTGTCCTGCACAAACCCCACGCTCCGCTTCTCACAGTCACCACAGACGTCTACCGTGGAACCATCGTCCATGTGTCGGACGAGTGCCGACGATCCGCAATGCACACACCGTGCGTCGGGCGGTAGTTCTGGTTGATTCATTGTTCTTCTGTAAGGTAGGGGCCGTCGATCCGTGGGAAGCAGACTTTTGCGAGGACTTCCGGCTGAATTCTGCTACCACACTTAACCTGCCAGCCCTTCGCATGCCGAATGGCAACAAAAAACACGCCATCCATTACCTCATATTGATCGAGGTGGCTTCGCGTTATAATAAGCTCGAATGCCTCGTTGATGGTCATATCGATGTCGAAGTCCCGGAACCAACGTTCGATGATCTCGGAAGGTGACGTAGCCATCCACACGTTCATGCTTCGGATCTTCTTACCATCATGGAGCAACTGAACTTCGGTGCCGACGATCGCGATGGTGTGGATTGGCTTGGGTGGGAGTTTGGTAAGTTCCCTGAGCGGTATCCCTAATACATGTTGCTGTCCCATTCCATTCTGAATTGGCCGCACTAGTCCAGCGGTGCTGCCAAATGAAATATGCACCTTGATATGTTCAATCGTCCAATCATGATCCGAGTCTTTCCTTGTTACCGGGTCACCCACTTTCAGCTCATCGGGGTCGATGAGGATACATTGTTTTGTATCTACGAGCTCTGTAAAGCGGCCGGGGCCTAAACTTACAAGTACCTCGCCGGCACGGCGACACGCGGCTTTAACCACTACCGCTTTTATCATAACAGCGTCGTCTACTTTTAGCCCACTCATGGTTTTGTCCTTTCCATCGGGTTCGGTGATATCGGTAACGCTGACTATCAGATCACCTACTAGGTTACCCAATCCGCGTTTTCAATTACGAGTTTGAATGTCTTGCTCATGTCGCCCTCACTTTCTTGCCGTCCAACACTCGGGTGATAGCATGCCCGGGAGCTAACGCGGCGGCTAGTGCGGCGGTTAACTCCGGCCCGCGATTCCGGTGTCGCCCAGTTTCCATGCGTATGGCGGAGTCCGACATCATGGCGAGTAGTTTCAGCAGTGGGCACGAGACATCCAAGTCAGCAATCTTTCCTAGCAACCTGGCCATTCGCTCGGAAGCGTCAAGGAAACACACCAGCGGATCGACACGCGGATCGTCGGGCGGATGGGTTTGGGGGAATCCCGGATCGTCGCTGATTGGGCGTTGGTCTGGGTCTTGTGCTTCGTTATGCGGATTCACGCTAGGTGCGGTGACGCTTCCATTGTTGCGAATTTCTGCCCAACTCCAATTTTCCTCACCGTGAACATGTAGAGAAAACTGAATTTCACCGTCCGGCAGTTTCGGGTGTTTCGTGTTGCGGAGTATTGCCTGAATTTGGGCAGCAATTCCTCGCTTTTGTCGAACGCTAAACATTGCTCTATCCTCCCGTGTTAAGTGTTTCAAACTTCTCAGCGTGTTCAGCGGCAACGGCAGGAGTCGAACCTGCACCTTTGGCTAAGCCTCACACTTAGTGCTACCATTACACCACGTTGCCAAATAAAATCGTGAGGGGCCTAGCTGTCTTGCGACTCAATGGGAAGATGAATGTATCTACATCGCTGTAGACCGCGGACGAACCGCCAACCCATATACTAAGCCCCTCACCTGGTTCTTCTACTTGTGATTCATGTGAGCCTCCTTTCGTGGCAGAAGTTGGTATGGCAATGGCTTGTGACCTATGCTTGCTCCACACAATCCATGGTCACTTTCACTGTTTCAAAAAACGTGAGTCGGCCTTGCAAACCTGTACCAACGCGAAAGAATCTCATACTCGCCCGCATGCTGACTTTCTGCTATTCATTCACTAGATCCAGCATCAGGATCTACCACGGTATCGTTCATTGTCTAAAAAAACTGCCCGGCCGCTGACGTCCTGCCGACGACCGAGCCTCATTCCGCCGTCATGGCGGCTCCTCATACTCGATCCTCGTGACCGAGCGTTCCTTCCTAGTCTTCGTATGTCAGTCGGAAGTAGAAACGGGTTGGTGTGAAAACTCGTATCTTGATATTTACCAACAGCCATTCAGCGGCCCAGTACGTGAGCATGCTGATACACCTACGATCGCGGCCCCAACTATATAAGCCTTCCCGCTTCAGCCACACGGGGCATCCACTCTTATCCGGCCACTGTGTTTCAGATAGCTCGATGTAGTAGACATCCGCAACAGGCACGACAAAGAAACGCCTAAGACTGCTGAGACATACCGCACTCGACGAATTGCCTCTGAAGTTTAGAACCGTGGGATGTCCCATCATGGGCCTGTTCATCACAAGCGGTGGTGAGGTGATTACCTTTTGTATGACTCGTATCCTTTCTTAGAGAATGTTTCCCGTGCCTCTTCTACTTGATTCCACCGGTCATCACGGTTGAGCGGATGTCGACCAGCACGATGTGAGTCTCGACTGGCTCTCTCTTCGCAACTCGGGCGATGGCGCACATGCAATCAACAACTGGTGCAACTTGTTGATCGAACAAGGTCAAGGTGTCATCACCGCAAACCCCGCAACCAATCAGGTCGCCCAACTCCCACATCCCACAGGGACTCACGAACTCGAACACACCGGTCGTGGCCACACGGATCTGTGTAGCATCACCGCCAACGCTGTGCTGCATTGCCACACCGAGGAAGCAGGGTGCGAATGCAGCCTGTAAGTCGGGCCCGTCTACAGTGGCCGACGCATTAAACTGTGACGCCGGCTTCGCGTGATGGACATCGAGCCAAAGCAAGTCTCCGATCTCAATCACCGTGCGTACCTCGACGGCCGCAAAGACGGGGTTCGTGTCCCCACATCTCCAACGTATCTTGTCGCTCATAATTCTCTCCTATCGTGTAAAGTAATCGTGAAAGCTAGGCCCCGGCCGCCGAGCAATCCCTGCCGGACTCGACGGTCGGGACCTCGCATCGAAAGTGCCCAGGGCCGGAATCAAACCAGCCACCCAGGCACGCGAATTTAGGACGGTGGATTGGCCACCGGCAAGTACCCAAGACTTGCATCCGCGTGTTGTTCCTGTCCCGATCAGGGTGGGCAAAACGCACGCCGCCGGCCTCGCACCGACTCGAAGCACTGCATATGCTCTGTTGGGATACTCGGATCGATCCTAGAACACCCTGGTTGTCACGGTAGCCAGGGCAGCCCGCGTTCCGTGACATCTGCTTAAAAGTCCCCACGCCGGGAATCGAACCCAGCACAATTATGCCGCTGGAACCGCTATCGCTAGCATCGCGCGTTCCTTGGCTCATATCTCCCGAGCATGTGTCGGGCGAGGTCCAACAGGCCTCTTCGCGGGGTAAAACATGCGCCGCCGGGTCTTCAGTCTCCCGACGGCGCACGAAAAGAGCCCAACGACCAACCATGCTAACACCCGGTCGTGGGCCCTTGAGAGAATCAACAATCAAAGTGTGTGTTAGCATGATTCCAGCAAAATAGCAGGTTTGCCGAATCGTGTCTAGGCGAATCCACTGGATCTGACGATTTGGCGGGAACCCACAAGTTCTTGCGCTTTATGCAAGGGTGTTGCGGGAACTACTCGGCTTGCCGATCGTAGAGGAACACTGTAGGATCAAGGCATGATCGCTTTTCCCGAACCCGTCGCCTGCTGTGGCTGCCCGTGTGGTTGCTGTGACGTCTCGCCGATCGAGGTGACCTTTGAACTCGTCGATGTGTTTCAGTGCGACGAGTGCGACCAGCTTCGGCGCGAAGAGGGCGGCGGCACAGTGACGATCACTCCGATCGACTAGGCTCGGATAAATCGCCCCACTTGCCCTTTGGGCAGCTCTCGGTAGCCATTCTCTCGATACTCAGTCGAGCGTGATAGGATTTGCAGCCAAAACATCCGCAACCTTTGCGGCGGCTTCCTCTTCCGTGGCAAAGTATCCGTGAAACTGTTTGCGGACAGTCACCATCCACTTGCAATGGTGTTTATGCCAGGTGTAGTGCTTGGCTGACTTCCTGATGTACGGCCTTCCAGCCGGAGAAATCTTTGCCTTGTGTTCTTCCGTCAACTTACGGCCTTGCAGTGCGGGAATGGGCTTTCCTTTACGTGCAAGGCTCATTTTCTCCTTTGCTGCTACTGAAGCTTTTCTTCCACGGTTTCGTGTGAATCGACTGGGGTCCGCAAGGTGGGCCTTGCTCATCTTACTTCGTGCTTCCGAAGTGTGTTTCACTCCTCGCATTGGAGCTCCAGCCGTGTCGGCGATATTGAATCTATCAGTAAACTTCGTAAACCACTCCTGCTCCGTCGCAAGCAAATCTGAAACAGCCACCTCTTTCACAAATTCAAACGTAAACAAGTCGTCGCCATATTTATCCCACGCCCTTTGTAGATGCACATTATGATGAGAGTTGCGCCGCAACTGACTCCGGTGGACACCCAGCCTGTGCTTCCAGTCTTGGGTGCTGCCGATGTATACGCGACCGTTTGCTTTGCAGGTAATCAGATAAATGCCAGAAATCATGATTGGCATTATACCACAAGCCCACTACTCTTCATATACGATCCTACCACTTGGGCGGCGTGGCACCACAGTGTTCACTCCCCATCGCCAGTTTGTTTGCCACGGCCACGCGGCTCTTGCTCACTCGACAGCCGCAAGCCTTGCAGGATCCGCCGATCTTGATTCGACACGCTTCGCCCGTGCATTTCGGATTGCTGGGGACGAACTCCTTGCACTTGACACAGATGCGTAGCAAGGTATCCACTTCGGTCGACGTCCGCATAGGGAACCCGGCACGCATCCACTTGGCAAGTGCTTGTGCCCATTTCGCGATGTCCTTGCCCGTGATGCCGAGGCGCTCGGCGGCTTCGGTGACGTCGAGTGGCTTGCGACAGTGGCGGCGTGGCGGAACGTCGCGCATGATTGGGTCGCCGTTAGATCGCGCCCACATTCGGTTGCATTGCGAACACGTCCATGGCGGGCCGGGCTTGTCAAAAATACACTCTTGTCCCATTACATTGTCACGAATGCTGATAGTGGACTGACAAACATCAGACAGACGGGAAGTACGCCGGGGTGTGAATCCCAAGGAAGCTCAAGATTATTCCAATCTGTGCAACAAGGTTTAGTCCCACCAAATGATACAACCCACGCAATTGTCACCCCAGATAAGGTTAAGAGTAATGTTAGCTCATAATTACCACCACCAAAGCTTAAAACTGCCCTTATCAGCGGGACGGGTGGAGGGCAAGGATAATCTCCAGTGAAGTCCCAAATACAACCAAAAGGTTCCTGTCCCATATACGTAAGTACCCAGGGGTTATCTGCAAAGTCTGCACAATCTGGACAGCTGATGACTCTGAGTGCAGGGATGTCGACGGTTAAATCACCAACTCCAGTACATCCAGCTTCGCAATGAGTACAAGGATTTGTGACACAACAACAAGCCGCATCCATCGCAATCTTAGTGCCAACAAACAGGACCTTACCGGCATTGAACTGAATGTTTCCCATTATGGACAATCATCCCCAGTATGGTCGACCTCCCAATCGCTTTCGGGTCCACGCGGCATGATGGAGACATCGCGGTTCTTCGTCTCAAGGGTCAGGCTGCTTGTGTTGACTCGGAAGTCGGTAATGACATTCTCGGCAACCGGCGATACGTTGAACGCCGTATAGGTCGGCGGACTGACGTTCGCATTGATTACGGCGACGCCGGTGGCACTGGCGCCGCCCGTCAAGTTCATCGGATTCAGGATCGACGTGATATCGACTGCGGGCGGTTGGCCGTGCAAGTAGGTCCTCGCGTTGATTGTGATCGTTCCACCGGCAAGGAAAGCAACCGACGCCGTAAATTGGAGCCAGCCAGCCTGCTGATTGGCCGGCAAGTGCGGCCCCACGGCTTCCCATTGTTCGTCGGTATCGTTCCATTCAATGAAGACTGTCGCGTTGATAGGAAACGTCAAGCCGTACGGATTCTTTATCAGATCGGCGACCGTGTAATCCTCGTCGCTGGTCGAGCCGACTGGATTGATGATCTTGGGCGTACCCGACAAAGTAAACGAAGCCGTGTTGTAGTAGACAGCGGTGGCGGCGAGGCCCGTGATTCGATGCACCTGGGGGCCGCGATCAACGTAGCGAGTCCCGTTCGGCGACAGGGTCGTCTTAACGAAAATCTCGCCAGGTACATGCTGCTCGTCGGCATTGTAGACAACCAGTTCTTCGTCAGTCTCATGGAGAGTCCGTTCGCCCGGTGTCGAGGTCTCGGCAGCGACGCACTTGATGCAAGTCGCGGAAAAGATCGTTGTATCTTCGTCGACTCGAACAGCTGCGGCTATTCCGTCCACTGGCGTCTTGACGATCAGGGACTGACCGTAAGACGGCTGGCGTGTGCCGTTCCCTTGCTCGACAGTCCGCTCGAACCAATCGGCCACACGAAGAAATCGCCGCCAGTCCTTCAGTGGGATAGTCTTCTGGCCTGACTTGGGAATCGGCATAGCCTTAGCCCTGGGTGTTGCACAATAGGCTGATCTTCGTAATGCAACCAATCACGGGCGTGGCCTCTGCGCCGTCTGTAACTTCAGTGCCTACTCTCACATCCAGCACAGATCCCGGGGACAGCGTCGAGGCCGTTATCGTGAAATCCACGGTTGTCGGCGAGGCGATCAGCGCGTTGATGGTCGTCTCCGCCGTCGTACAGAGATCGGCCGACACCGTGTTGTCTTCCTCGTTTTCGTAGCACTCAATATCGGCGAAGGCGGTCGTATCCGCGATCGTGGTAATCATTCCACCTTTTACCCTGATTTTCACCGCCTCCCCGGCCACGTACTCGGGGGGCAGAATCACCCGGTATCGGGCATAATTCCAGGTCACACCTGCGGCTTTCAGGTCTTCTGTCTGGAGCGACGGCGCGGCGGTCGCTAGTACACCCGCCACAA
>SDBT01011935.1_pt1 | contig 13962 bp, 14 predicted proteins | sample 2277101 | NCBI WGS metagenome assembly SDBT01 (sample SAMN10404973, study PRJNA504765) | marine sediment metagenome | isolation source: marine sediment core GS10_PC15, 103 cmbsf | place: Arctic Ocean: Southern Knipovich Ridge | collected 2010 | reverse complement strand
ACACCGTTTATTCCCGGCATCTTAAGGTCGAGGAGTATCAAGTCGTACTCAGTGCCGGATGCCATAGAGATGCCGGCCTCACCTGATTCGGCTGTATCAACTTTATACCCGACGTCCTCAAGTGCCAACTTACACGATTTTCTTATCGCTAAATCATCGTCAATCACAAGTATTAGCTTACTCATTGTGTTTGCTCCTTTCTCTATTTTCCTATCGGTAATAGAACTGTAAACTTTGTTCCTACTGTGGGTTCACTCTCACAGGTGGATGGCCGATTTTTTGTTAAATGGCTTTGTTTGGTAATTTCGGTATCATCCTTTAACGAAACAGGTCAGTATGTTCTGTTTATCCCTCTGCTCGAAACAAATTGTCGACTAACAATGTCCAGTTTTATGTCCACTCAGCTTATTTGCTGTCAGTCGTGGTTTTGTTCCGTGAGACTGAATTTTGCTTACGATATATTTAGATCTAAGGCAGCAGGTATTGTTACAGGCCCACCATGACGAGCAGCCTGAAGGCGCTGGAGTTCGTGCAGTGACTTGAAAAGACTTCTTTCTATGTTAGATTCGTACCTTTGGAATGTGGTAAGTGTACTTTGGCTTTTCAAGTCATCGTGCATGGTCCTGCCAATAGTAAATTTCATCCGAAAATCGTCAATAGCCTGGGTTTTTAGAGAGTTTTCTATTTCAGTGAGTTCATCGATGGCCTTACTTAATTGGGTTCGGTTTTCCTGGGATAAAGAATCGATAAAAAAGTCCAGGCTTGACAGGTCTATAAGATACCGCCGAAGAGCCGGGGCATGCTTAGATGATAAACCCACACGTGAAATTTGTTTTAGGGTATCTTTCAATTCGGTCAAACGTGCTTTGGCCTCGTCGGCAGAATATTCTCCAAGATGTTTTGATGATGAATCCACGGGGTATGTTTTGACGATTTTGACATAAGCAGGAGGCGTGGGTTTTTGTATACCATTGTTACAGGGATCAGTTGTGGGGGTTGGTTTAGGCTGCTGCAAGTAGTTAAACAATTCAACTTCAATACGAGCAATGCGGCGAAGACGCCAGAAGGCGGCAATAATGCGCTCGGCGAGCAACTGCTCCAGAAAGCCAACCGGAGCTAAATGCCGGATTAATTCATTGCGGAATTCATTAAACTCAATCCAGCTTTCACTGTCGATGACAGTATGCTGGGCGCGAAGACCATGCTTAACGGCGTTTTTGGATACGATCACCTCTCCCGCCGCCGTCTTAGGGCCGGTGGATTTTAAGGCGTTTCGTCTATTCGCTTCAATTTGTTTTTGAGAAGTCATTTCCATAAACCTTTCAAAAGAGAATACCAAATTTTTAATACGCAACGTTCACTATATTTAACAATAGCAATTTCTCAAAACCAGTTCTACCAAAAAAATGATGTGAAAATGAAGGCGATACAGGCCTGACCATACATGACAGTATATGACAGCATATATTACAAATTGGCATGGCAAAAAATTTTTCAAAAATATTTTTGCTTTTAGATTCTGGTGATGGACTAAGACGCCTTCTAATTAATTCTCGTGTCTTATCATTTTCAGTTTGTTGATCGTGGATTTTAGTTTTTGCTGGAATGGACCGAAAAAAATACAGGGAAAAATAACTTACGCTGATTGGCACAGAGGTCTATTACAACGGTAGGTAGAAAAAGGAGAAGACAAGAAATGAACTGAGATATTCAGGATTTAAACTCAGAGTTGCCGTTTCTTTATATGAGGTGAAATTCGACTACAGCCACTTTATAAACTTGTATAAGTCCATTAAAATTTAACCTTTACAGTAACTACTCCGGTGGTAGGAGAAAATTCCACTGACCGGCCTTGAGAGCCACCCACACACTCGCCGACTATTCTTATTCCTTCGGACTTTAATATGTCTCTTGCGCTGAGAACATTGTCATTGCCGATGTCGTCCGAGATGATCGAGGGAAACATATTCGCCCCACCTATGAGCTTTGCTTCCAAGTTTTCCCTTGTTGCACCTTTAGTTTCCAGCCCTTTTAGCATCTGATCTATAGCTACATCAACATATTTGGTATCTTCAGCTTTGGTTGCAGTCCGCTCAGCCACCGCACATGCCTGACTGACAGACGAAGCTTCAAGCGATAAACATGCGGACAGACGCTGCTGATATTCTGCATCTCGTTTTGCCTGGACTGGAACCATTGCGTGAGCAAGCGCACCGATTTGAAGCTTTGGGTCGTAAAGTGTAATAACCAGACACGACCCGACACCTGATGTTGACAGGCTGTGTGAGCCTTCAATCACGGCTATCTCGCCCATATGTACTTCAATATCTGACATTTTTGTTACGCTCGTTGTTTTCTGTAAAGTTGTCAAAAAAGGTCTTTAATGCCCCCCCCTATTGAACCGAGCATCGCCTTAAACTGTTCAACCTCAAAGAGCAGGAGGAAATATCCTTTGAATGTTTCCGGTTTGAAGATAAATTCTATCTCGATTACCAATGCATTCTCCGTCTTCTGGGCAAATTCGGAAATGATCTGGCTTACTATTGCGCCGAACATATCAAAGCTAAAATTTGGTATATGTTCGACTATCTTGATCTGTAAGGTGTTTGCCAGAACTGTTAGGTAGCTTCCTGAAATAATATTTCCCAGTTCCTTTAAGGCAGACTCATCAAGCTGCGTTAGCTGTCGCGTTGAGCCAGGTTCCCTCTTGACCAATAGGTCGCTCAAGGTAAAAGCGGTCTCTTTAGGAAATATCAGCATGGCTGCTCCGTTAACATCACCGGTAACCGGCAAGTAAATTCCTGCCACTACTTCTTCGGTGCCAATAAGCGGGCTGAGGTCTTCCACCTTTTTCACGTCCGCCCTGGAAATCCCGACTTCCACAGGTCTGTCGATTAGTTTTGACAAGGCATCGGAGGCTTTATCAGCGGCTTCTTTGTTTATCTGTTCCAATTTGCTTACTTGTTGTAATTCACTTTCCATAATAAGGTTCCCCTTTTTGTTTGAAACTTACGGTTTGTAGCTAACTACCAACTACGAACTCCCGCTTTGTCAGCATTAAATTAGCTACGTCCAGAATTAGAACAACTTCGCCGGAGCCGATTATAGTAGAGCCGGAGAAGTATCTATTTTCTCTTACAAGTTTGTTTAACGGCTTAATAACGATTTCCTGTGTTGTCAGGAAGGCATCGACCGCCACGCCGAGTTGCTCTGTGCCTTTCCTGACTATTACGATCAGCTGTTTTTGAGATTCTAAAGAGGGTGCATCGAATAGCGTGTCCAATCTGGTTATGGGAATGTCTTTTTCGTTCAGAATAATAGCTTCGTAATTCAGCATTCCCTTAATGTTTTTCCTGTCTACAGTAACCAGTCTCTCTATGCTTGCTAAGGGGATTGCGTAGGTTTTGCCTCCGGCCTCGATGAAAAGTGCTTTTATTATTGCCAGAGTCAATGGTATCTCTATTGTAAATGTCGTGCCCTTGTGCGTCTCCGATTCCACTTTGACAGAGCCTCCGAGAGAGTCGATTTTATTTTTGACGATATTCAAGCCAAAGCCTCTGCCGGAAACCGCTGTAACCTTCTTTGTGGTGCTAACGCCAAAAAAGATTGACTGTATTAGTTCTTCCGTTGTTGCTTGTGGAGACAAAATCTGGTTCTTTATGGCCGTGGTTTTTATATCTTCGAGGTCCAGACCCTGCCCGTCATCGGCAACTTCAATAATTGCAAAACTTTTGGTGCGTTTAGCAGTTACTCTTATTGTACCCTGAGCAGGCTTGCCGGTTTTTTTTCTTTCCTCCGGCGTCTCAATGCCGTGGTCAACGGCATTTCTTAGAAGATGGACCAAAGATTCGCCTATTTCGTCTATCACAGCTCTATCCAGCTCTATATCACCTCCCTGCATTTCGAGGCTTACTTCCTTTTTCTGCTGTTTTGCCAGGTCTCTTATCATTCGGCCGAATCTGCTGAATACAAAGCCTATAGGAACCAGCCTTGACTGCATTACGTTGTACTGCAGGTCGGCAACTAATCTGCCCAACGTATCTAAGGCCGCGGAAAGTTCCGGATTCTGGAGTTCTTCCTTTACACTATCAAGTCTCATCCTGTTAATCAGCAATTCTTCAGCTAAATTCATGAGCAAATCCAGCCGCTCGACTTTCACGTCAATGGTCTCGACCTTTCGAACTTCAGAAACTGCCGATTTATCTGCATAATCAGAGGTCACTTCCTTCTGCACAGTCAGCATTTGCAGCTTCTCCACGAGAGCCTGTGTATCAAGCTCTTCAGCATCACTGGAGATTTCCTTTAGGCTCGATTCCAAAATGTCAAAGCATTCAAACAACACATCGATGCATTTTTCCGAGCCTATTTTTTTCTTTCTTATAGCATCCAGAACATCTTCGATTGCGTGGCACAGTTGAGACATTTTCTGGTAATCCATCGTAGCAGCCATGCTCTTTAGGGTGTGAACTTCGCGGAAGATATTGTCCAGAAATTTGGTGTGGGCCGGTTTCTTCTCGAAACCAAGCAGGGATTTTTCCATCGACGAGATATGTTCTTTCGCCTCGCTGATAAAGGTATCTTTGTATTTGCTTATATCTTCAGACATTTACAGCCTCTCGGACAACGCATCGCGTCATCGCTTCAGCAATTTGGCCGGCAGGTAATACTTTGTCGGCATATCCTGCGTCAATAACTGCTTTGGGCATACCAAATATTAATGAAGACTCATCCTGAACAATTGTGTTGCCGCCGGATTCTTTAATGGCTTTCATTCCTTCCCTGCCATCGTAACCCATCCCGGTCAGGATAATCCCAATCGCATTTGCGCAGAAGATTTTCGCCGCCGAGGCCATCACTGAATCGATTGAAGGGGTCAGGACTTCAGATTTCGCCTCATTGATATGAATGGTAACCTGTGTATTTGGCAACGGGCCGAGTGTCGTATGCGAGCCCCCGGGAGCAAGATAGACATTACCAGCCTGAATAACCTCATTATCCTGGGCAACTTTTACCGCCAATTCACAATTCCGGTCCAGGTGTTCAGCTAAACTTTCTGTAAAAAACATGTTCGGCACATGTTGAGCCACGATAATCGGCGATGGAAAATCGGCAGGCAGAGAGGGCAAAATCGCCTCCAGAGTTTGCAGACCTCCCGTAGAAGCGCCGATAACAACGACCTTACCCACGCTGACTAATTTACGTTTGCGCCTTTTAGGCTTTTTGGCGGTAAGCGATTTGACCTTGTCGAGCTGAACTTTTGAGGCGGCCTTTACTTCTTCGATAAGCTGATGCTTGACGGTTTCTATATTCAGTGATAATTCACCGGAAGGTTTAAGAACAAAGCCGACGGCTCCTGCCTCTAAGCACTCTATGGTAATATCTGCGTCTCGCCTGCTATAGGCCGAGAGTATGACCACGGGGACGGGGCATTCGCTCATAATATGCTTTAATGTTGTTAAACCATCCCAGCCGGGCATCACTAAATCGAGTGTTATGCAATCGGGTCTGGTTTTGCATATTTTTTCTAAAGCCTGCTTTCCACCCTTGGCCGTGTCGATTACCTCAATCACCGGATCGGAATTGAGCATATCCGATACAAGCGTTCTCATAAAAAGAGAATCGTCCACTACTAAGACGTTTATAGACATAGTTCAGTTCTAAAACCATAGCTCTGAGTTAAGCGATTACGAACGTGTATCTGCTGATTGTGCCAAGTATCTTTCTACTGTTTCGGTAACCTGCTTTTCATCAAATGGTTTGACAATATAGTCTTTGGCACCGAGTTTCTTGCACTGGTCGATAATTGCTTCCTGGCCGACTGCGGTAATCATAACAACCTGGGCCTCGGGACTGCTTTGCATTATCTGCCCAAGAACTCCGACGCCTTCTTCCTCGCCTTTCGGCATAACTATGTCCAACAGGACCAAATCAGGCTTCTCTTTTTCGAACAGTTCCAACGCCTTAGCACCGGAATCGGCTTCTACTATTTCGTAGTCTTTAGGCAAACTATCCCTTAGTGTCATTCGCATAAAGAGGGAGTCATCTGCAATTAAGATCTTTTTCATATGCTTATCCTTTCGTATCAGGTATTTTCACTTGCACCCGCTGAAACCGGCTGAGGCCCTGCAACTTTCCGGTCCGGCTCTTTGGCCTCAGCTTCCGGCGAGACCTCGATATGCTGGATTTTCGTCTCACGTCTTTCTTCGATTGTGCGGTGTCTTTGCGAAAACTCAGTCAATCTGGCAAGTTCTTCGGCGGAAAGGACCTTAGCTAAATCGAGCAGAATTATGAGACGATCTTCCAGGGTTATCACACCGCTTACATATTCTCTGTCAATACGAGTTACCAGTTCAGGAGCCGACTTGATATCTGTTTGGGGTATCCTTAAGACCTCGGTAACTTCGTCAACCAAAAGACCGAAGATGTTCTTTTCCTGCTCGGTTATCACTATGTGCCTATCCTCGACATCCCTTTCGACCCGGGCCAGGAAGAAACGCGCCTTAAGGTCTATTATCACCGGGACTTCCCCTCTTATGTTGCTTATACCTTTAATAAACTCGGGAGAGTCCGGTATCGGCGTGATGGTCCCGGTCCTGATAATCTCTCTGACCTGGTTTATATCCGCTCCGTATTCCTCATTGCCCAAGTCGAACACGATTAACTGAATGACCCTGGTCTCTTCTTCGGTCGCCGCTTTTTGTTGGGTGTGCTGATGTGAGGGGGCGTCTTTTATATCCTTACTTTTCATGTTTTTCGCCTTTCTTACTCATCTTGCGAACCAGCCTCTTAGGAACTAAGCTCAATCTGATTCTGTTGCAGGCTCATCCTTACTGCCTTTTGCTTTAGTCACGACTTTGGTTTTCGTTGTTGGGCTACTACCAGGTCTTACCTCCCTTATCTCTACAGGAGCATCCTGACCACTTACCTTAAACCGTCCCAGAGCGACTCTCAGGTCTTCCGACATGGTAGCCAAGTTCTGGGCCGAAGCCGCCATCTGCTGCATAGTCGCTGACTGCTGTTGAATTGATGTTGACATCTGCCCGGATCCTACAGCAGCCTGCTCACTTGTTGAAGCTATTCCCTCGATTGCCTTTGCCACCTGCTGGGCGCTGCTGGTCTGTTGGTCAGTTGCCGCTGCTATCTCCTGTGCCTTGGATGTGATTTCCTGGGTACCTGCTCCAATCTGGTCTAACATACCCAGAGCCTGATTAACAACATTAATACTTTCAGTAACCTGTTGCGTTCCCGCGGTCATACCGCTGACAACCTCGGTGGTTGACTCTCCTATGGTACCAACCATCTCTTCAATCTGTGTTGCCGCTTTTTTGGTGCCTTCAGCTAATTTCCTGATTTCATCGGCAACAACGGCAAAGCCTCGTCCAGCTTCTCCCGCATGGGCGGCTTCAATTGCGGCATTCAGAGCAAGCAGATTCGTTTGGTCGGCGATATCCTTGGCAGTACCGACAAGTACTGTTATGTCTTTTACACGACTGTCCAATTCTTTGACTGTCTCGGTGTTGCCCTTTACGATATCATCTATGCTTTTCAATCCCTCTAATGCCTGTTTGCCGGACTCAGTGCCCTTTTGAGCAAGCTGGCTGGCTTCGGCAGTGATTTCAGCGGCGCTTCTTGCATTAGTCGCACCCTGTTCTATGGACTTGGACAGGTCCGCCACAATCTTGGTGCTCGACTCTAATTCCTTGGTCTGGTCTTTAGCACCGCCGGCTATCTGTATGGTGGTCTTTGCCGCTTGAGCCAATGCCGTATTTACCTGTCTCGATGAATCGGCCAACTGCTTGGACCCTGTAACTACTTTTGTAGAACCATCCATTGCGAGCTGAACAACCTCGCCTATGTCCTCAAAGGATTTGTTAAGGGCATCCGACAACGCTTTAATATCTCCTCTTGCTTCCATAGTCATCCTTTGCGAAAGATCGCCCTCAGACATTGCAACTGCAAGTCTGATTACTTCCTGCACAGGAGCAGCTATAGAATCAAGCAAGCTGTTGAGGGTATCTACAATGCCTCTCCAACTGCCCGCCACACCTTCGACCTGTGCTCGCTCGCTTAGCTTCCCTTCCGCACCGGCTACCTGTGCGACCCTCGAAACCTCCGTAGCCAATCCATTCAGCATGTCAATCATACTGTTTAACGTGTCCTTCAGTTCTAATATCTCTCCGCTTGCCTCAACTGTTATCTTCTGGCTCAGGTCGCCATTGGCAATTGCAGTACCAACCTGGGCAATGTTCCTGATCTGGTTGGTGAGGTTGCTGGCCATAGTATTGACATTGTCTGTTAAATCCTTCCATGTACCGGCCACTCCAGGTACCTCTGCCTGACCGCCAAGTTTGCCTTCGGTGCCTACTTCTCGTGTAACTCGAGTAACCTCAGCAGCAAAGCTATTGAGATTTTCCACCATCTTATTGAGAGTGTCCTTAAGCTGTAATATCTCACCCTGGGCCTCAACCGTTATCTTCTGGCTTAAATCTCCATTGGCGACCGCGGTACTAACCTGGGCAATGTTTCTGACCTGGTTGGTGAGGTTGTTGGCCATGGTATTGACATTGTCTGTTAAATCCTTCCATGTACCGGCCACTCCAGGCACCTCTGCCTGACCGCCGAGTTTGCCTTCGGTGCCTACCTCTTTAGCTACTCGGGTAACTTCGTTGCTAAAAAGGTTAAGCTGGTCAACCATACTGTTATAGGAATCTGCTAATTCGCCGAAGATGTCCTCGCTTTCCTTCCTTAGCGTTCTCGTTAAGTCTCCTCTTCTCAGGGCCTCCATTGCCTCTAAAAGTTCTCTTAACTGCTTTTCCGTTCCCTGGCCGAATTTTCCTTCTTCAAATTGAGAGCTTTGGCCGTTCTCCTGACCAAATGAAACATTTACGCCGGTTTTTCTTTTAAATATTCCCATTTGCTATCTCCTTTTGTTTTGCATACGCATTCACCTGTTCAGGGGTGAATGCATCTATTTTTGACATTCTGCCGCTTTCAAAAAGCACTAATAAAAAGTCCGTGGATAGCCGAACCATCACCGGTATTGGTAATGCCGAACTGCCCGATACAAGCTGAACTGCCCGGCCCCAAACGACTCTTCATGAATCCTGGTTTTAAGAAATTGAAATTGTGGAAGCGAACAAATTTCGGCACGCTTGTTTGGAATTTGATCGCCAAAGCATTAGCTATTACCGCTATATAATTCGCCAACAAAATATGAGTCGCTTCCCTGAATGCGGAAAGTTTCATTTTGGAGTCTGTTTTTTCTTCGCCCCGATTGTCAAGATATCGTTTCAGTAATAATCTCGTCAAAACTTCGGCGCTGGAAAGAGGAAAAAACAGCACAACAACACCGTCAAGTTGAGCTTCAGGAGATCTGAAATTTACGAAAGAGCCGAAACATTTCTCTTCAACCTCCACAGATATTTTATCGTCTTCAAAAGCCTGGACGCCGCCGAACTCTACTTTAATTTTCTCCGCTGTCAGTTTCTGCAGGGTTTCGGTCATTTGCGAAGCAATCTGTGGGCCGATTTCCCCCAGAAACTCTGTTCTGTTTTCAAGATTTGCACTTACAGCTTTCATAGTCTCCCCGCGGCAGCCTCTGCTATAAAATCCCTCTCCGCCTGTTCTTCACCAAACTGTACCTGTATCCTTCTGGCGGAGCCGCTCATCAAATTCTCAATTCCCTCGAACGGCCCTAAAATCCGCACACCTTTCGAACTTACCTCAAATTCCATCAACTCTTTTTTGTGCTCCGAGCCTCTCTGCTTCAACACACTCAAAAGTCTGCGCATCCGGCCTCCTAATTCCACATACTTAAGGATAATGATATTATCAGTGGCCGTGGAAAGGTGTGTCTCGGTAATGGCGGTTATCCCCAAAAGCTGTGAGGTGGTATTAGTAACAAATGAGGTAACATCATGCATTTTCAAAAATGCATTCAGGCCAATTACGAATGCACGGAATTTCTCCTCGCTGTAAATCCTCTGCAGAGCGGAAAGCGAATCCAGGGCCACTCTCTTTGCCTTATGGGTTATGACCAGGTCCTGGATTATCTTCAAATATTGCTCTGCCTTCAGGTCTTCGGGGTAATGGCAGATAAGCTGCACAATCCCACTGTCGACACATTTCTTAAAGTCCCAGCCGAAAGACGCTGCATTTCTGCACAACTGGTCCGGGCTCTCCTCGAACTCAATCAGAAGCGATTTTTCGCCTCGCTTGGCTCCTTCCATAATAAAATGCAGGGTAGTAACCGTCTTTCCTGTTCCCGAAGCGCCGGTGATTAACGTGGTGGAGTTCTTATACACACCGCCGTAAAACATCTCATCCAAGCCTTTGATTCCGGTGGATATCTTTTCAGAGAAGCCTTTGCCTCTTAGCTTCGGCTTGGGTCGGGGATAGAGACTCACTCCTGAATCACCTACAATTAAAGCAGCTTCATCCGAATCATGGCTTGAGCCGCGGAACTTCAGGATTTCAATCGTTCTTTCCCGCTCGCCTTTTTCATTCAAGCAGTTGTGAAGCAGTATCACATTGTCGGAAACGAACTCCTCGACCCCGTAACGACTGATTTGTCCTCCCTCTGTGGGCCTCTCTGCCGTCATAATACAGGTAATATCGAGCTTTTTGAGTCTGGAGGCAACTTGATATAACTCCCGCCTGATGAGCCCGGGGTCCTGAAAGTGTGTAAAAAGCGCCGATACAGAATCAATCGTGACCCTTTTGGCCTTGACCTTCTTTACCGCATACTCAATCCTTGCCAGGAACGCTCCCAGGTCGTATTGTCCGGCTTCAGTATTATCCGCCTCATCGGGAGAGGCATCCACAAAGGCCCACTTGTTTTCCTTTACCAGTTTTTCTATATCCCAGCCAAACGTCTTGGTATTCCTGATGATATCTGTCGGGGTCTCCTCGAAGGTTACAAACACGCCGTTCTCGCCACACTCTGTAATACCCTTATAGAGGAACTGAGCGGAAAATACCGTTTTACCCGAGCCGCTCGTCCCGCTGGCAAGGGTGGTCCTTCCTTTGGGCAAGCCTCCATGGGAAATTTCATCGAAACCGGGTATCCCGGAGGCAACTTTTGTCAATTTCTTCGCCATTTTTTTTACCCTTTACCTTTTACAGTTAAATCAAGTTGTAATAACACGCTTTCCTTGTCCGACAAATCACTGCTGTTCCATTACAAAAACGCCTTGAAAGCCTCGGATTTAGAGGATTCCAGAGCATCTAAGATTGTCTGGAACTGTTCTGTTTCAAATACCAGCAGGAAATAGCCTTTAAGGGATAGAGCGGCAAAATTAAACTCGATTCCTATCGTCAACACCTCCTGTGTCTTTTGAGCAAATTCCGCCTTCGTTCTGCTTAATATCGTCCCGAAGGTATCAAGATTAAATTGAGGTATATGCTCAATTATTTTGACTTTGGTCTCATTGGATAGATTCGCAAAGTAATTACCGCAGACAATATTTCCCAACTCCTTCAAGGCAGATTTATCAAGTTCGGTTAGTTCTTTAGTTGTCCCGGGTTCCCTTTTGATTAGCAAATCACTTAAATCGAAAGCGGTCTGCTGCGGAAATAGCAGCAAGGCCGCTCCTTTTACTTCGCCACTAACAGGTAGACACACCCCCGCAACTACTTCATCGGGGCCAATAGGCAGGGCAAGGTCATTAACCTCCTTTATCCTTGGGTTGACAATATCAACAACTGCGTGTTTGTTGGTTAGCTTTGCCAAGGCTTTAGAAATCTTGACACAGGCTTCTTCGTGTACTTCTTGTAATTTTTTATTTTTCATTGCTTAACCTTATCGGAGCTGGCTGTCTCGCCTGTAACATAAAGCTTTAATGCCACCGTTTTTTTCACATCCCCTGTTTGGCATCTACGAGTTCTTCTTTTTCAACGGTCAGGTCAAGACCCAATAACACCTTCTCTACGTCCGACAAATCACCAATGATTTTTCTAACCGGTGGGGGCAGGACTTTTGTCAACGTAGGCGTGGCCAAGATTTTGTCTTCCTCAGCAAGCTGAGGGTTCTTCAAAACATCGATGACCTTCAGGGTGTAAAGATCATTTAGCTCACTTTCGAGGACAGCCTTCAGGTTTTCTATTGCCTTTTCTGAATTGGCCGTATGTCCCGTAATATAGAGTTTCAAAACACATTTCGCTGCCATTTTTTTAATCCCTTATTAAGACCATAATCGCTGAGCCGTACAACATGTCCAAACAAAGCACCGCATGATGGTTTCAGTATTCCTTCGCCGGCGTTGGACACTTTCGCGTGGCTCTTTCACTTCGTGTCTTTAAAATTACCGTTCCAATCATCAAATATCACACAGACGTTTTAATCATCAATCGTCCTTTTGAAGTCAGCCGATACCCAGGATATTCATAGTTTTGACAGTCTAAAAGCCTGGCACTTCGGTCGAGCATATCCCTTACGTACAATCTCCTGATGCTGCCGGACAGCTAATATGAATTGTAACTCTCATAATCTTTAGTCTGCTTGAAGCCAGCATTTTCGAACCTCGTGCCAAGGAATTGCCTGGTTATAAACGACCACAATCAAACCGAATTATTCAATGTAATAAGCGGTGTTTGCGCGCGATACGAGTGAGGTTTGCTGAAGTACCGGCGAATAGGCATACGTTCAATAAGAGCACTCATCAGAGGTGCATTGTGGAGCTAAAGTCATAGGATGGGAAAAACCGCTGACGCATAGAGAATATCGTATTATCGAAAGCGTTTAAAGAGACAGCGAATATGGAAAAAATATTAGTAGTTGACGACGAACCGGATATTATCACCGTCATAAGCAAATCGCTTAAGGGTAATGGCTATGAAGTCATAACCGCCGACGACGGTCAGGAAGCGCTCGAAAAGGCAAAAACCGAAAAACCAGACCTAATCTTGCTGGACCTGATGCTGCCCAGGATGGATGGTTATAAGGTTTGTGGGCTGCTTAAGAATGATACAAGATACTCGAAGATCCCTATCATATTGTTTACGGCAAAAGCGCAGCAGAAGGATGTAAAGCTCGGAGAAGAAGTCGGCGCTGATGCATACATAACCAAGCCATTTGAGCCGGAAGTTTTGTTTTCTAAGATTGAAGAACTCATAAAGAAATAACACGTATGATGATAACCGCCCAGAAACAATTGTTGGGTGAAAGCCTGGTGCAAAAAGGGCTTATCACTGCCGAACAACTCAAAGAGGCCCAGCTCGAGGCCAAGGCAAGCGCATATCCCTTACGTACAATCTCCTGATGCTGCCGGACAGCTAATATGAATTGTAACTCTCATAATCTTTAGTCTGCTTGAAGCCAGCATTTTCGAACTTCGTGCCAAGGGATCGCCTGGTTATAAACGGTCGCAATCAAACCGAATCATTCAATGTAATAAGCGGTATTTGCGCGCGATACGAGTGAGGTTTGCTTGAGAACCGGCGAATAGGCATACGTTCAATAAGAGCACTCGTCAGAGGTGCATTGTGGAGCTAAAGTCGCAGGATGGGAAAAACCGCTGACGCATAAAGAATATCGTATTATCGAAAGCGTTTAAAGAGACAGCGAATATGGAAAAAATATTAGTAGTTGATGACGAAAAAGGTATTGTCGAGGTGGTTAAAATGTATCTTGAGCGTTATCGTTATGAAGTCATAACTGCCAACGACGGTCAGGAAGGACTCGAGAAGGCAAAAACCGAAAAACCGGATTTGATCGTACTGGACTTGATGCTGCCCAAGATGGATGGTTATAAGGTCTGCGGGCTGCTTAAGAATGATACAAGATACGCGAAGATCCCTGTCATATTGTTTACGGCAAAAGCGCAAGAGAAGGATATAAAGCTCGGTGAAGAAGTCGGCGCTGATGCATACATAACCAAGCCATTTAAGCCGGAAATTTTGCTTTCCAAGATTAAAGAACTCATAAAGAAATAGAATGTATGATGATAACCGCCCAGAAACAAT
>SDBT01011934.1_pt1 | contig 13962 bp, 26 predicted proteins | sample 2277101 | NCBI WGS metagenome assembly SDBT01 (sample SAMN10404973, study PRJNA504765) | marine sediment metagenome | isolation source: marine sediment core GS10_PC15, 103 cmbsf | place: Arctic Ocean: Southern Knipovich Ridge | collected 2010 | reverse complement strand
AGGCAACTGTCTCCACAGAACAGGAGAAGAAGCCGGCTGAGCCCGCAACTGCTGAAACCGCCGAGGTAGCACCTGAAGTAAAAACAGAAGAAAAACCAGCTGAACCGGCCACAAGAAAAAGCAAGAAGACAACACCAGCGGCAGAACCAGAGAAAACCTCTACCCAATCAGCAGTAGATACAGCTACAGAGGTAGAGGCCTCTGCCTCAATGGAAAACGAGGGGAATGATGCAGCAGCCTAAGCGAGTAAAATATCGTAAGACCCATAAAGGACATCGCCGAGGCAGTGCCCAGTCAGGCAATACGATTATCTTTGGCGATTTTGGTTTGCAAGCCCTGGGATCCGCCTGGATTACTGATCGACAAATTGAAGCCGCTCGGCGGGCTATTACTCGTCACATACGCCGTGGTGGCAAGGTCTGGATACGTATTTTTCCGGATAAACCGGTTACCAAGAAACCAGCGGAGACTCGTATGGGTAGCGGCAAAGGCGCTCCAGACCACTGGGTGGCTGTGGTCAAATCGGGAAGAATCATGTTTGAAATGGCAGGCGTTGACGAGAAAGTAGCTAAAGAAGCGATACGACTGGCCTCGCACAAGCTCCCGTTTCACACCAGATTTATAGTAAGGGATACTGGCATGGCCACTAGCAGTGATTCCGTACATAAGGAGTTGGCCCAAGTTGAGAGTTGATGAGTTTCGAGCTCTAAATCCTGAGGAACTGGCAAAGCAACTGGAGGAAACTCACCAGGCACTTTTCAATCTCCGCTTTCGCCTGGCCACCAGACAGTTGGTAAACCACCGTGAACTTCGGGCAGTTAAGAAGAACATTGCTCGACTTAAGACCATAATAAGGGAAAGAGAGCTGGGTATAAGGTAGAGTTATGGAAGTAAAACGTAAAATCAGACTCGGTCGTGTGGTCAGTGACCGAATGGATAAGACTGTGGTTGTAGCCGTAGAAACGCCCAAGCTTTATCCATTATATAAGAAGACTATCAAAAGAGCCGTGAAGTATAAAGCTCATGATGAGAAAAATAAGTGTCGTCTGGGAGATATGGTAAAAATTATAGAAACTCGCCCACTCTCAAGACACAAGCGATGGCGAGTAGCCGAGATATTAACCAAGGGAGAGGTAGCGGAAATCCAACCCAAGGAAATAACCTAAGCTTTAGGACAATGATATGATTCAATCCTATACCAGACTTAAAGCAGCTGATAATACCGGCGCTCGAGTAATCATGTGCATCACTGTATTGGGGGGCACAAGGAAGAGATATGCTCGAGTGGGTGACATCATTGTGGCTTCAGTCAAACGAGCCATCCCCGGAGCCGCAACGAAAAAGGGAGATGTGGTCAGGGCAGTTATCGTCCGCACCGCTCAGCAATATCGGCGGATGGACGGCTCTTATATCAGGTTTGATGAAAATGCCGCCGTAATTCTTACCGATAAAAATAATCCCAAAGGAACCCGAATATTCGGACCGGTAGCCAGAGAGCTGAGAGACAAGAATTTTACCAAGATTATTTCACTGGCGCCCGAAGTTTTGTGAGGTTGGCAGGCTATGAATATTAGAAAGAACGACACCGTGCTCGTTATCGCCGGCAAAGATAAAGGCAAAAAGGGTAAAGTGCGCTTTGCTTACCCTGAGAAGAAACGGGTCTTAGTTGAAGGGATAAACTTTATTAAAAAACACTCTAAAGCCAGGGGACAGGTCAGGCAAGCTGGCATAATAGATTTGGAAATACCACTTCATGTATCAAATGTTATGTTACTTTGCGATAAGTGCAATCACCCCGCTCGCGTTGGCTTTCGCTTCTTAGAGGATGGCAAAAAAGTTCGAATTTGTCGCTCCTGTCAGGAGGTACTCGACTAGATGACACGGTTACAGGAAAAGTATAGAAAAGAAGTTGTGCCCGCTCTAATGAAACATTTTGGATATAAAAATATAATGCAGGTATCACGTTTGGAAAAGGTCGTGCTAAACATTGGCCTGGGCGAAGCACTTCAGAATGCCAAGGCTCTGAAAGCCGCAGAAGGTGACTTAGCGGCTATTTCCGGGCAGCATCCGGTAACCACCCGCGCCAAGAAATCTATTGCTGCCTTTAGATTGAGGAGCGGTATGCCTATCGGGTTGAAGGTAACCCTGCGGGGGGAGCGCATGTATCACTTCCTGGACAAGTTGATAAATTCCGTCTTACCCCGTGTACGTGAATTTCAAGGGGTCTCCCCGAACTCCTTTGATACTCGTGGTAATTATACCTTGGGGCTTAAAGAACAAACCTTCTTCCCCGAAGTAGATTATGACAAGATAGATAAAGTACGGGGATTAGAGATATCAATTGCCACCACCGCTAAGACGGATGATGAAGGCAGGCACCTGCTGGAATTACTAGGCATGCCTTTCACTAAGGATTAATGGAGTAAAAATGGCGAAAAAATCAAAGATTGCCAAGGCTTTGCGTCCGGCAAAATATAAGATACAGCAGCGTAATAGGTGTTACCTGTGCGGCCGACCGCGCGCCTATATCCGTAAATTCGACTTGTGCCGCATTTGTTTTCGTAAACTGGCCCTCGCCGGCCAGCTACCCGGAGTGAGAAAATCAAGCTGGTAAAAATTAAGGATTAAGGAATAGTTATGACCGTCTCTGACCCAATAGCCGATATGCTAACTCGAATACGCAATGCCATTATGGCAAGGCATGATTTTGTGCTGGTACCGACCTCAAGGATGAAGCTCTCAATTGCCAGAATCCTTAAGGAGGAGAACTTTATTAATGATTATGAAGTGCTTAAAGGTAAGCCACACCGGGTAATTAAAATTTACCTCAGATATGATAACAATAATCTGACAATCATTTCCGGGTTGGAAAGAATAAGTAAACCCGGATTAAGAGTATATGTCCAACAGAAAGAGATTCCCCGTGTTTATGGTGGCTTAGGCATCGCCATAGTTTCTACCTCTAAGGGTGTGAAAACGGGACAAAAAGCCTGGCGCCTGGGGATTGGCGGTGAACTTTTATGCCAGGTATGGTAAACCAGTCTGGAAGTGATATACTATGTCTAGAATAGGGCGTATGCCAATAGCTGTCCCACCTGACGTGACAGTGAATATTAAAGAGGACAAGGTTACTGTAACCGGGCCCAAAGGAGAGCTTAATCGCCTCTTCAACCCGGATATTTCTATTACCCTGCACAATAATAGCTTAACGGTGTCACGACCCAGTGATGGCAGGGTGCATCGTTCCTTACACGGGCTGACACGAAGCCTTTTGGCTAATATGGTGGAGGGAGTAAGTAAGGGCTTTGAGAAGACCCTGGAAATAGTAGGTGTGGGTTATCGGGCGGAAATAGCCGGTGATAAGCTAGCACTTCGCGTTGGACACTCACACCCGGTGGAGGTATCCCCGTTACCGGGCGTCTCCTTAGCGACCGAGGGAACCAATCGGATTAAAGTTACCGGAATTAACAAGGAAGCAGTTGGGGAGATGGCAGCTAGAATTCGGGCGATTCGCCCCCCTGATGCCTATAAAGGCAAAGGTATTAGATACGCCGGGGAGTTAGTTCGCCTTAAGCCAGGTAAAGCCGGAAAGGTTATAGGTAAGTAATAACTATGGGAAATGCTAAACCAAGATTAGCACGTTACAAAAGACATGCCCGTGTTAGATTTAAGGTAAAGGGCACAACTCTTAAGCCCCGTTTGTGCGTTTTCCGTAGCTTGAACCATATCTACGCCCAGATTATTGATGACTCACAAGGGTATACATTAGTCTCGGCCTCTACCCTTGACCCGGAAACAAAAAAGGAGACAGACGGCAAAGTAAAGGCAGGTAAGGCCGAGCTTATCGGCTCTATGATAGCTAAACGGGCCTTAAGTAAGGGGATAAACCAGGTAGCCTTTGACCGTGGTGGCTATAAATATCATGGCAGGGTTAAAGCCCTGGCTGAAGCAGCCCGTCAAGGTGGATTAAAATTCTGAAAGAGATGACCAAGTCTTATGAAACAGACAATAAGCAAGATAGATACAACTGAACTGACTCTGAACGACAAGCTAATGTATATCAATCGTGTAGCCAAGGTAATGAAAGGAGGCAAGCGCCTCAGATTTAGCGCCTTGGTGGTAACCGGCGATGGCAATGGACATGTAGGTCTTGGCATCGGCAAAGCCAATGAAGTGCCAGCGGCAATTAGTAAAGGTGGGGCCACTGCCCGAAAGAATTTGATCAAAGTAACACTCGCTGGGACTACTATCCCCTATAAAGTGACGGTTAACTTTGGTGCCGCCAAGGTCTTGCTAAAACCAGCCGCACCGGGTACCGGTGTTATTGCCGGTGGCAGCGTCCGATCTGTGCTTGAGGCATGCGGCGTCAAGGATATCCTGACCAAATCGTTGGGTAGCTCCAACCACATTAATGTAGCTAAGGCAACGATGCTCGCCCTCAGCCAGCTTAAGGATCCAAAAGAGGAGTTAGCCAGACGCAAATCACCCATTAATGCAGAGGAGACGGCAACTAGTGACTAAACTGCGTATCACCTGGATCAAAAGTAGCATCGGCTATAACGAAACTCAGAAAAGAACCATAACCGCTCTTGGTTTCCACCGGCTAAATCAGAGCGTTATACAGGATGACTCAATGCCAATTCGAGGCATGATTAATAAAGTAAGACACCTAGTCAAGGTGGAGGAAGAAAGCTCGTGAGGCAGGATAATATCTCCCCATCCCCCAACTCCAAACGAACCCGAAAGCGAGTGGGACGCGGGAACGGTAGTGGCCATGGCACCTATTCCGGACGGGGCTCAAAAGGGCAAAAGTCCCGTGCTGGCTACAAGATGCGCCCAGGCTTTGAAGGTGGGCAGTTGCCTTTAATCAAGCGCCTGCCACGAAAGCGCGGCTTTACCAATATTTTCAGGATAGAGCACAGCGTTGTCAATATAGATAAACTTAACATCTTTGAATCTGGAAGCGAGGTAACACCAGAAAAAATGGTAGCCACTGGAGTGGTAAAATCTCTGCGATTCCCGATTAAGATTCTGGCTACTGGCGATATTAATCGTCCCCTTGTGGTAAAGGCAAACAAGTTTTCAGCGGCGGCTAAAGCCAAGATAGAAGCAGCCGGGGGCACAGTTGAGGAGGTGGGGTATGCGGCCAAGACAAAGTAGGCCACGATTGCTCCAGGCAATGTTCGATGCCTTCAGTTTGCCTGATTTAAGGCGTAAAATTCTCCTTACCATAGGTATTCTGGTAATCTTTCGCTTTGTGGCTCACGTGCCTCTTCCCGGGGTAGACCTTGATGCCCTGCAGCAATTGTTCGAGCGTAATGCGCTATTGGGTATGCTCGACCTGTTTAGCGGTGGCGCCATGAGACGGCTTAGTGTGGCGGCTATGGGGGTTTATCCCTATATAACGGCTTCAATTATTATGATGTTACTGGTGCCAGTTATCCCACGTCTGCAAGCCATTTCCCAAGAGGGGGAGTCAGGCAGAAACAGGATTAATCTGATCACACACTGGTTAACCGTACCCCTGGCCGGTGTTCAGGGCTATGGACAGTTAGTTTTCCTCCAGCGCGAGGGCGTTGTCAGTAGTGCCGCCGTTTTACCAATGGCATCTATGGTTCTATCAATGGTCGCTGGCACCATATTCCTGGTCTGGTTAGGTGAGCTTATTACCGAACATGGTATTGGCAACGGTATATCTATAATAATCTTTGGTGGTATCGTCGCTGGCTTACCGCAAATGCTTGGGCAAGGTTTTCTAGCTAAAGGAAACTTTGGCGGTCTAGCCATTTATATTCTCATAGTTTTAGCCACTATTATGGTAATAGTTATCTTTACGGAAGCACACCGCCGCATTCCGGTACAGTATGCTCGTAGTGTCTTCCGTGGTGGTCGTATGTACAAACAAGCAGGATCAACTCATATTCCACTGCGGGTAAACAGCGCCGGAATGATACCGCTTATCTTTGCCATGTCACTGGTACTCTTCCCCGGTATCGTTGCCAGTTATTTTGCCAATCCCGCAGATCCTAATCTAGCGAATACGATTATGCGTGTATTTGACCCCAATGCTCCCTTGCCTTTAGGTTTGTTTTACTGGGGTCTCTATTTTGTAATGGCGATGGCCTTTGCTTTCTTTTACACTATGGTGGTCTTTCAACAGCAGGATTTACCGAACACGCTACAGCGCCAGGGAGGATTTATTCCCGGCATCCGACCAGGGAAACACACCACCGCCTATCTCAATGGAGTCATCAATCGTATTACCTGGGGTGGAGCCCTTTTTCTAGCCGGAGTGGCGATAATGCCCTTTGTGGCCCGGCAGATTACTAATGTTCAGGTAATACAGCTGTCCAGCCTGGGTTTACTCATTATGGTTGGAGTTGTTTTGGATACCATGAAGCAGCTTGAAGCGCAACTAGTTATGCGACGCTATGAAGGTTTTATCAAATAGGAGTAAATGTTGTATATTATTCTTCTGGGAGCTCCCGGGGCAGGTAAAGGCACTCAAGCCGCTGCCGTTGCCCGGAACCTGAATTTAGTACATATTGCTTCTGGTGACCTGTTTCGTCAGGCACTGGAGCAAGGAACCGAGTTAGGCATACAGGCTAAAGCTTATATGGAAAAAGGAGAACTGGTTCCTGACGAGATAACAACACAAATGGTCTTAGAGCGGATGTCAGCTTCGGACTGTAAAACCGGGGTAATCCTTGATGGTTTCCCCCGGAATCTAAAGCAGGCTGAGGCACTGGATAAAGCCCTGGCCCAACTGGCTAAGGCTATAGATGAGGTAGTATATATTAAGGTCCCCGAAGAGGAGCTTCTGAAGAGGCTCAGCGGACGCTTGATTTGCCGCAACTGTCAGGCACCTTATCATGCCGTAGATTCTCCACCCGATGTTCCGGGCAGATGCGATAAGTGCGGTGGCGAGCTCTACCAGCGCACTGATGATACTACCCAAATCGTTAAAAAACGACTGGAAGTCTATTTTGCCGAGACGGCTCCTCTTATTGACTACTATGCCCGGGAGGATAAGCTATTAGAAATTGACGGGGAAGGCAGTGTAGATGAAGTGACCCGCAGAATTGCGGCTGTCCTTCATAAGGGGGAGTTCATAACTAGATGAGTATAATCATCAAAACTGAAGAAGAGATCGCGGCTATGCGGCAAGCTGGTATAATTGTAGCCACCATATTGAAAATACTGAGCAGGCAAGTAAAACCAGGAATGGAAACCAGAGAGTTAGATATCATCGCCGCCAGAGAACTAAAAAGGCTGGGAGCCAAGCCTTCGTTTAAGGGCTACCGAGGATTTCCCGCCAATCTCTGTGTGTCGGTAAATGATGAGATAGTGCATGGGATTCCGGGCAAGCGAGTATTACGCGATGGTGATATTGTCTCCCTTGACTTCGGCGCCATTTTTATGGGCTTCCAGGCTGATGCCGCCGTGACGGTATCTGTCGGAAAGATAAACTCAGCAGCTAAACAGCTCATCGAAACTGCTGAGGGTGCCCTAAAGGCAGGTATTACTGCTGCCCATCCCGGAGCAAGATTGGGGGATATCTCAGCCACCATTCAGAATTATGCTGAATCAAAAGACTATTCGGTAGTGCGTGAGTATACCGGACACGGCATCGGACGAGAGATGCATGAAGAGCCACAAATACCTAACTTTGGTCTGCCCGGCTCGGGACCACTACTAAAAAAAGGCATGACCCTGGCCCTTGAACCCATGGTGAATGCCGGTGACTGGCATACCCAGCGTGGTGCTGACCACTGGATAGTATCTACTGCTGATGGCAGTCTGTCGGCACACTTTGAACACACTATTGCCATAACTGATAATGAACCGGAGGTACTTACTAAGGAAGTTTATGCCTAAAAAAGAGAGTATTGAGGTTGAGGGAACAGTATTGGAAGCTCTACCTAATGCCATGTTTCGAGTCGAGTTGCCTAATGGGCATAAGGTGCTGGCGCACATTTCAGGCAAGATAAGAATACATTACATCAGGGTCTTACCCGGTGACAAGGTGTTAATAGAGCTTTCCCCCTACGACCTAAGTCGAGGCAGGATTACCTATCGGTTTAAGTAAGGCAAAGGATTTATATTATGAAAGTTAGAGCTTCAGTAAAAGTTAGATGTGATAAATGTAAGGTGGTGAAACGGCGAGGGGTGGTCAGGATTATTTGTTCCAACTTGAAACATAAGCAGAGACAGGGCTAATATTGTAAGGAGGAAGTAGATGGCACGTATCGCCGGGGTAGATATACCCAGAAATAAGCAGGTTTGGGTTTCACTACAGTATATCTATGGTATTGGCACTGTCTTAAGCCAGGAGATTCTAGCTAAGACCGATATCAGTCCGGATACCAAGGTGAGTGACCTCACTGAAGACGAAGTTAACCGCCTCCGAGAGCTTATTGACCACCAGTACAGGGTTGAGGGTGAGCTTAGAAAAGAGATTAATCTTAATATCAAGCGTCTCACTGAGATCGGAAGCTATCGGGGTATCAGGCATCACCACAGTCTGCCCGTTAGAGGTCAACGAACACGAACCAATGCCCGCGCGCGACGTGGTCCTCGCAAAACAGTAGCTGGTAGAGGGCAGAGGCGCGGTATGACTAAGAAGTAAGTAAGCCAAGCGTATATCATCAAGAGGAGAATAAAATGGCACAAAAGAAGAAACCCAAGGCAAGACGACGGGAACGTAAGTCTATTCCTGCCGGGAAAGCCTATATCCAATCCACTTTTAATAATACCCTGGTGACTCTCACTGACCCTGAGGGGAATGTTATCTCTTGGGGAAGCTCAGGAACAGCCGGGTTCAAAGGCTCGCGCAAAGGCACTCCCTACGCAGCTCAGATGGCAGCTCGTGATGCCGCCAGGAAAGCCATGACTCATGGCCTGCGTCAGATAGAGGTATTCGTTAAGGGACCGGGCAGCGGTCGTGAGGCAGCCATCCGTTCTCTCCAGAGTTCAGGCCTTCATATTACCGGCATTAGAGATGTGACCCCTATCCCACATAATGGTTGTCGCCCGCCCAAAAAGAGACGGGTGTAAGAAAGAAGAGAAATGGCAAGATACACAGGTCCAGTTTGTCGATTATGTCGCCGTAGCAGCGGAAAACTCTTTCTGAAGGGTGACCGGTGTCTTACGCCTAAGTGCAGTGTAGAGAAGCGGCCCAAACCACCGGGACAACTGTCGAGGCGGCGGCCGAAAATTTCCGACCGTGGGCTACAACTTCGAGAGAAGCAAAAAGCTCGCTATAGCTATGGAATTTTGGAGAGACAGTTTAGAAAGATTTTTACCCAGTCTGAGAGACAAGCGGGTATCACTGGAGAAAATCTACTGGTACTACTGGAGAGACGGCTTGATAATGTAGTATATCGTTTAGGCTTCGCTGACTCTCGCCCTCAAGCTCGTCAGCTAGTCCGGCATGGGCATATCATGCTCAACGGGCGCAAGACTAATATACCCTCCTGTTTGGTCAAAGAGAGTGACACGATTAGCTGGAGGGAGGGAAGCGTCAAAACTGAATACTATAAACAGGTAGCCCAAAGTATCGAGGCTAAATCTGTTTTGAGTTGGTTAAGCCTGGACAAGCAAACCCTTGTTGGTCAGGTTATATCTTTACCTACCCCTGATGATATTGAGGCTACGTTCGATGGAAAGACCATAGTCGAGTACTATTCGCGATAATTAATAAGGAGGTAGAATCCTTTGTCCCATTTGGTAATCCCCAAGATTGAATGTGTTGAGAGTTTAGATAACTTTGGGCGGTTTCTAGCTGAGCCACTGGAAAAGGGATTTGGTGTTACTCTGGGTAATGCTTTACGACGAGTGTTACTTGGTTATCTTCCCGGAGCCGCCGTGACTCAAGTCAAGATTGAGGGAACTCAGCATGAATTTACAGTTATTCCTCACGTAAAAGAAGACGTTATGGAGCTTTTACTCAACATTAAAGCATTAAGGTTAAAGCCTCTTTCTAATCGCGCCGGCAAGTTAATACTCGATGTACAGGGAGAGGGGCAAGTCTGCGCCGCTGACATTAAACCCTCAGCCGACTTTGAAATTACCAACCCGGAGCTTCATCTCGCCACCTTAGATTCACCCGAAGCCAGACTTTATGCAGAGCTAGATGTAGAATTGGGTGAAGGCTACAAACAAGCTGAGGCTAGTGACAATATACCTGCGGTGGGAACAATTCCGGTAGATGCCATCTTTACGCCAATACGCAAAGTTAATTTTACCATTGAGCTAACTCATGTTGGCCGAGAGACCAGTCGTGAACGGTTGGTCCTCGAGGTGTTGACAGACGGTACCATATCACCTATAGATGCAATCAGCCTTGGTGCTAGTATTTTGACTGAACAACTATCCCCGTTTGTCGAGTATATTAAAGTTTCCCAGATGAAAGCAGAAGAACAACTCATTCGCCTATCTATACCTGATGAGAAATATAATATGTCTGTGGAGCAACTAGACCTCTCAGTGCGTACCATGAACTGCTTGAGGCGTAGCGGCATCGCTACAGTGGGTGAACTCATAAGTAAAAAACCGAAAGAGCTGCTCAAGCTACGTAATTTTGGGCAGAAATCTTTTCTGGAGATAGGGGAGCGTCTTAAGGAAATGGGACTATCTTTGGCTCCTCAGGTCGAACCGAAGAAAGAACAGGAAGAGGCAGCCGAGCCAACCACGGAAGAAACGATTACGGAGGCGGAAAGTCTGACTGAGAATGAGGACCAAGCTGGAGAGTCGGTAACATGAGGCATAAAGTAGCGGGGAGAAGATTAGGCAGGTCTATGAGTCACCGCAGAGCGTTGTATCGTAACCTGGTGACTGCTCTTCTTAAGCATGAGAAAATTATCACCACTGAGGCCAAAGCTAAGGAAGTACGTGGTCTGGCAGAGAAGATGATTACCCTGGGGAAGGAGGGTGGACTTCACGCTTACCGCCAGGCATTATCATTTATTATAGACAAGACAGTAGCCGAGAAGGTATTTTCTGAACTGGCCTCACGGTATGCTGAGCGTTCCGGTGGCTATACCCGCATCGTTAAACTAGGACCTAGATTGGGTGACGGGGCACCCACAGTTCAGCTTGCGTTGGTAGAGTAATGGTAACCATTTGTACTAGCTTAGAATCAAAGAAAACTGTCAGCTTAAAAACGAGTACCAAGATTGCGTTAATTATGGAATATGACGGCACGCACTATCACGGCTTTCAGCTACAGACTAATCTGCCCACTATTCAAGGGGAGATAGAAAGAGCGCTGTGGAAATTAACTGGAGAGAAAAGTAGGGTGATGGCAGCTAGCCGAACTGATGCCGGGACTCATGCTAAGGGGCAGATGGCTAGCTTTAGAACCAGGTCATCTCTGCCTATACCAACATTTGTTAAGGGATTAAACTACTATTTACCCAGAGAAATTGCAGTTAAAGCCGCCTTTAGAATAAATGATTCCTTTGATGTTAGGCGCCGTGCCCTCAGTCGGGAGTACAACTATTATATATTTAACAGCTTGACCCGTTCTCCAATAAGGCGCGGTTTTTCCTACTTTGTTACTGGACACCTTGATATTGAAGCGATGAATCAAGCATGCCAGGCCCTTATTGGTGAGCATGACCTCGCTTCATTTACTACTTGTACTGTTGGCCTAAAAAGCACAGTACGTAACGTTTATAGAGCCAAAGTAGAAAAGGACGGAGACCTGGTTGTTTTTAATATGGTGGCTAACTCATTCCTGCCTCACCAGGTGCGCAATACAGCAGGCGCTCTAACCAGGGTTGGCCTCAGTAAGATGACAGCCGACGAGTTTCATAGTATAGTTAAAGCAAAAAGACTTGGTTTAGCTGGACCAACGGCTCCTGCTTACGGGCTGTACCTGATGCGGATAAATTATCCACATCCCTTGGAGGAGATAAGCAATGAAAACCTATAGCACCAAAGCCGCTGATATTAAACGACAGTGGCATGTTATTGATGCCTCTGGCAAAATCCTGGGCAGGCTTGCCACCCAAATAGCGAGGTTGCTTATGGGCAAGCACAAGCCCATATTTAGCCCCAACCTTGATACTGGTGATTTTGTCGTTGTTATTAACGCTGATAAAGTTCGTGTTACCGGTAATAAGGCTAAGCAGAAACTTTATTACCGACATTCCGGGTATCCCGGAGGCCTGAAAAGTACCACTTTGGAAAAAATGATGCAGACTAAGCCGACACGAGTAATTGAGTATGCTGTTAAAGGCATGTTGCCTCACACGCGTCTGGGTGCTAGTATGAAGAAGAAACTCAGGATCTATGTCGGTGATACCCATCCCCACCCGGCTCAGATAGAGACCACTCCAATTAAGGAAGAGAAAAAGGATACCAAGAAGGGATAAAAGGGACAGATTTACATGGAAAAACAAACTTACTTCTATGGGACAGGCCGACGGAAGACAGCGGTAGCTCAGGTAAGGCTACTACCGGGAAATGGCGCCATTATTATCAACGGCACGCCATACGAAGAATGCTTTCCTCATCTTGAGTACCAACGGACAATATTGAAACCTTTCTTAGTCACCGAGAGTAATGACAAGTATAACGCCACGGTTAAGGTAGCTGGAGGCGGTATCTCAGGACAAAGTGGCGCTATTTCCCATGGTATTGCTCGAGCCCTGGTAAGGGCCAATGAAAGCCTTAAGCCTCTCCTGCGACAGAACGGATTACTTACGCGGGACTCTCGCGTCAAAGAGAGAAAGAAGGTTGGGCTTAAGCGAGCGCGCAAAGCACCTCAATACACTAAGAGATAAGGTTCAACAACGTAACTCAACGTTGCCATAGTTATCTGTACCATAGATAACATGCTTTCTTAGCTCCTTGCTTTAGATTGTTTTTTATATGCTGCCTTAACCCTTTTCTCAAGCCCTTTTGGTAGGTGGAATACCTCTGTTTTCACGCTGTAATCTCGTAAGCATTGAGCTTGCCAACTTCCTCCAGTCAATGGTTTTCGTGCCTCTTCGTCACAGAATAATAATATCTTCTTATATTTTTTACCCTTGCATTTTTCGGTAAATACCAGTTTGAAAGCGTCTTTCATTATCTTATTGGATTGTGAAGGTTTTGGCTTCCCGTAATGCACCCAAGCCTCACAAAGGACGGGTGGCTTATCGGAATAGCCGTCTATCTCGACAGTACAGCCACCCTCAAGTTTTAATCGCTTCTCTTTTAATGTAACTTTTAATGAATTAGACAAAGCATTAACTAATTCTATCCCTGCTTCTCTTTGCGCACTACTAGTTGAAGGATGATCTACCATTTACTTATCCTCCTTTCATCTGTTTATTGACCTCACCCCCTGTGTCCCCCTCTCCTTAAAAGGAGAGGGGGATTCATTTTGGAAGAGGGGCTAACGCCCCTCTTAAACACCCCACTTTATTAACCCAGAGCAAGTGGAGATACTAAAGGAGAGTTAAAGAGAGACGAAGCCTCTCTTATATAACGATTCCCCCTTCCCTTTGTTAAGGGGAAGGGGGATAAAGGGGGATTGGGTCACCTGATAAAATCCAGAAGGTAAGATTAATAAAAAATCCCTACTTAACCCCAGACAGTTCCTTACCAAACCCCAGCAGTCTTTCCACTCGCGCTGGGGAATCACTCTCGGCATAGATACGCAGCACTGGCTCTGTGCCCGAAAATCTAATCAGCAGCCAGGTGGTATCAGCCAGAATATATCTAAAACCGTCAGCCGTGTCTACCTTCACCACTTTAATGCCCTCAATCGACTGTGGAAGACTACGCTGGAGACCGTCAATAATGGCTTGACGTTCCTCTTCAGGAAATTTAACATCTACCCGCTGATAGTAGTGTGGCCCTACCTTACTGTAGAGATAGTCTATAAGCTCTGACGGGGCTTTACCTGTCTTAATTACCAGGTCGAGGAAATAGAGATTAGCCAGGATACCATCACGCTCGTTTACATGG
>SDBT01011933.1_pt1 | contig 13963 bp, 26 predicted proteins | sample 2277101 | NCBI WGS metagenome assembly SDBT01 (sample SAMN10404973, study PRJNA504765) | marine sediment metagenome | isolation source: marine sediment core GS10_PC15, 103 cmbsf | place: Arctic Ocean: Southern Knipovich Ridge | collected 2010 | reverse complement strand
AGACTTTCCGACATCAGATTCTTTATCATCAGACTTTTTATTAGTGGAATCCTCATTAGTTAAATCCTTGTTAGTTGAATCCCCATCTGACTCCGACTTTTGTTCTTCAACTACTTCGTCAACAGCGGCGTCAACTTCAGCGACTAACTCTTTTGATACTGGCATTTGTTTTCTCTCTTCTAAAAACTTGCTTTGTCAACAATTCCACGTAACTTCAGCAGTCTCTTACGCTGTCCGGGTGATTCGTACACAGGATCACCGTTTACAATATCCACGGTCTCGCCGTGTTTCTCAAAGAACGCTCTAAGCTCCCCTGTTTGATCTGGATTAACTCCGCTTGCGCAGCATGGGTCCATCGGCCATTTAGCCGTTTTCCTGGCAACTGGGGCATGACCCTCAACTACTCCACCGGATTTTTCATCGTAATGAAAGAATCTCGACATTTCCCCACGTCTCCTAGACGGCCAAGTCCAAGCGGGCCAAGGGCTAGAAACTCTGGTCCCGCTTGGGCAAGGCGACCGCTTTTGATTTGGAAGGCGTCCCGAAGTTTGGCTACTATATATTATACCATAAAAACGCCAAGAAAGCAATACTTAAAATAGCGACAACGTAAGTCGTTTCTATCAACCACCTTCTGATCCGCCGCTGGACATGAGTTCCTTAATCATATCCGCTGATCCACCCTGTGCTGGTTCAGATTGAGCCGCAGCAGGTTCCGATGGCGGCACACCGGGCGTAGCGGAGTCGGGACCGCCACCACCTGGTTGCATTGGCTGATCGACAAAAGTAACATACTCATTTACCTCTGGTGTATCAGAAAAACGCGCAACGTCACGCAAGATTTTCTGCACGTCAATCGTTCCTTGTTGTTGTTGAATTAAAGGATGGAGTGGAATGATATACTGGCTAACGATAGCACCAAGTTTCTGCAATTTCAAATTCGGCGAATCATCCTGGAGGGAATAGACATCAATATCCAAATCAAAAAGATCAATTTCCCCCTTCCTTGAATCCCGATTCCATTCTACAGGAATGCTCATATCCGTCTCAGGAATCTTTTTCTCTAACCTACGAGTCTTAATTGGATCATTCCATTCATACCAAGCCAACGAGCGAAATACATTCCTGATAACACGAATGGTTTCCGCCGCCATGTCGCGTAGTTGCACACCAGCGGCCTCCCCTAGCAATTTATCTTGACCGATTGTTTCTGACATCGGAGCCAACCCACCAAGGCTGTCTAAATTACCGCTGATCCATGACGAAAGTTCCTTTACTTGAAGATAAAATGCCATCGTCCTGGGATCAACTCCACCAGCAGTTAATTTTTCTGGTTGCTGTCCCGTCCACTTAATACCATCTCCATCCGAGGCTCCTGCATATGCTTTAACGGCGTCGTCATCACCACCGCCAAAACCAAGAACTGTTTTTTGTGCGTCAGCCTGAGCGCCCAATTTACGAAGTACCACGTTTCCTAGATCATTCAGGTCGCGCCAAACCGCAACTGGAGGAAGCGGAAGTATATTACCAGGTACATTTGAGAATCCCAAAGTCGTGTATGGGCCATATTCTGGACCATCCCATTCAACGACATTAAGTAATTTACCGGAAGTAACTCCGTAAGTAATAAGTTGTCTCTCTGCCGGGAGCCAAACATCCCGCAGCCAAACACGGTCTTTGAATACATCAGCGGAACTTTGGCTAGTAATACCCTCAGCCCTCTTCTCACCAGCAGTCCCAAGGATAGTGTATTCGTCTGCCTCTAATGAGTCTTTATTTTTATTACCCCAATCAGAATCCTTTATTTCATCGAAATCCATCCAGTAATCATTACCTTCATATTGCCTTAACTCCCAACTCTTAGCTGACATATCACAGAAATAATCATCGAGCGTTACATTATCAACGAATGTTTCTCCATAAGAATGACCAAGAACATTACCGACAGTAGAAAGGCCGATTTTCAGAACCCCAATAGAGAATAGCGCCTCCATAACAAATCTGCGCAATGTTTCGCCAAGGCGAATCTCCTCGGGAATTTGATTTATAGCCAACTCGAAATCAGCGGCAGTTGCCATCAGGCTTTTATCTCTCGTTGTAACCATTACCCTGGGGGCGCGGGCAGCAAGTTGCCGAACGTAAATATCAACTCCCACCTTCAGCATATTTACAGGCATGGCTTTTTCTGAGCCACCCTCCATGTAATGTGGCCCAACATAACTCTCGATGGCTTCAATTCGTTTCTTGCGTGGAAATACTAATTGCCTATTAGACCAGTCAATACTTGTCTTTAACCTATCGAGTTGTTTTTCACTAAGGGGATTTATTGGTTTTTGTCCTTGTGGCATCATTGCCCTTTCGTAATTTATATAGGAAGTTCAGTTGTATTTAGAACAGCTTTGTTATTTATCCAATCGTAGACATTAGCTTTGCCATCGTCTGTTATCTTAACGAAGCTACATTTATTCTCGGCCCAGGTGCCGCAATTATAAAGCCAATCGCCAATGCGCCCCGGTTTGTGCGTGTGACCACAAATTACCACATCTATTGCTTCTGGTTTTCGGAACAGTAACCTCTGGTTCATCTGGACATTCAGATTAGGTTTGCATGTAATCCAATTCTTAAGGCGAGATAACTTTCCTAATCGACCTAAAACTTTCCGCTCAACTGTGCGGTACTTATTAAATAACACGGGTCCGCCGTTACGATCTTCTTTCATGCCAGTGTAAATGGCAGAAATCCTACCGATCCCAGGCGTGTCACTCGCGCAATACGGATCAACTTGATGACCGTGAGTAAACCTAAAAAATCTATCTCCCATGTGGGTATGGTAAGAATTATGCATCCTATTAAAGAATGGATGGGATAACCAGCCTTCTTTATTAACGAAATAACTGAGATCAGCATCGTGATTCCCTAATACATAAACCGCATTCATCTCAGCAAGTCTATAAAGAAGCCACATGCGCTTCGTAAGCACCTTACTGATATTCGATTGCCACAATTCAAAGAAATCCCCCACGATAACGATTTCTCCGTCATTATCATCAACATAATCCAGAAAATGAAGAAATCTATTTTCCCTATTACCCACATCGAAATTATCACGAGGCCCGCCGTCACCTAAATGCAAATCACTAATGGCAAAAATTGGACTCTTCTTAATCATTATTATCTCCAAGCCTTACTGAGTTCTCTTCCGGGTACAGGTTTCTTTTTCTCTCGCATTTGATTCCGCCAAGCAAGACTCATAATCGGCACTACTGGTTTCTGGTGAATTGATTTCTGTACACGTTCCGACATCCCCTTATTAGCCAAAGCGTCAGCCATAACCCTATCACCGTGGTTGGATTTTGCACCAGAAGGATCAGATTTAGAAGAAGCACGAGCATGTATAACGCCGCCATCAGGCCCATAAACATATTCAAGAGTCTCCTCGACTGCAATTTTAGAATAATTTATACACTCACCCCTTTCGAGAGCAGTACGATAATTCCCCAGCAACACTAATTTAGATTCTTTAGTGGTCGCCCAACCGGGAATATCAGAAACTTTACCTTTTATTGATTCATCATTTCTCCTCAGATAGATATTAGAGTAATTAAGCTCCATAACTCGGCTACCAAACTGCCTGCCGGGGCCATTACTCTCCCATATCATAAACGCATTGCCCATCCATCTAGCAATAGCCACAGCTTGTTTAGCCATGTCCTCCGGCCTAATATATGGATTAACGTATTCAAAGACTTTCTCATGCGTTAAAGCATCCCATCCGACGATGCACGAATTCGAGGCTCCCGTACCAGCCGAAACATCATTCCCTACAACCATTTTATGGTCTACTGAAGGCTTACCATCCTTGTTTAATAGGCACCATAACCTCAAATGCCCATTAGAATTTTCTCGAAACTGTATTGGTTCACCAGTTGTTTCATCATATTCAAGATCACCGATCAAAATAGGCGGACGTGCATATTTTCGTATTGCCTCATCTATAGCAGCCGCATTGAAATACTGATACCCACTACCAAGGTAATCAATGTCTAATTCTTGTCCTATCTCCTGCGAACTAGCAGCCCTCTCACACTGGAGATCATACCACGGACTGCGAAGTTTGCCATCCAATATGGGATTATAATCTTCGGGATATCCTTTTTTGTCGAGGATTTTCAGTAAGCCATCTTCATCAGTTGTATGTAATCCCTTTGATTTTATTGGGTGAAGAGACCAATGTAAACGAAGTTTCTTTATGTTCTTCTGTGTTAAATCATAGAACGCATTCGCCACTCCTTGCGGAGTTGAATTAAACAGGCGACACTTCGTTGCATCTCTAGTTGCCGAAAGTATCCTATGGCCCATTTCAACGTCTGCAAATTCATCAAGTAAAATAGCAGAGCGCCTATCCCCGCGAGCAAAACTTCCGGTAGTTGCCTCGCCATCAATAATTGAATTATTCTCTGGATTTTCTAAATGCGATTTTGTTCTATGCTCACTCCTACGAAACCCTTTAGGAACTAACCATAAAGGTAAATTATCGAGCATGAAATCCAATCTCTGAAACAACGCCTTAGGATTTCCTGTTTTATCGACATACTCATCATTCCTTGAACCAAGAAGGAAGTCGCGCCCACTCCTAAATCTCCAACACCAAAAAATAGCAGCCAGCGTTATCCAAGACGCCCCCATGTCACGACTCTTCTCAATAAGTAAATCGTGATCGTTTATGGCGTCAATTATCTCTAATACACCCTCTTCCTGGAAGGGATACAAAATAAATGGCAACTTAGAAAATGGCTCACGTCTCGTATCGTGTGTATAGGTAAATCCGTTTATGAAAAACAAGGGGTCTCTTGAGCAAGCGTCTTTCAATACGTCAGCATAAGACGGATCATCTAATACTTTTCTATGGACCCTAGATCGCCATCTTAAATTTGTACAGACCCCCTTCGGCACATGAGAATTAAATGGTGTCGATATTTTCATTAAATCTCTTTAGGCATTCTTCACAACAGAAAAACATCCACTTGTCCACTTTTCTCTTATTATTGGCCTTGCAAGGATCAATATAGCTAAGACCCCTATCGTATGCAGTAAAAGCAGACCCGGAAGTTCTGGCTAATGTCCAGAACTCCGCTACCTCTCCTCCATTAAAAGGCTTATTGCACTGATCGCACTTAAAAACAAGCTCAACTGCTTCCTTTTTCTTTTTCGTCTTGCGTTTTGTGTATCTCTTCTTGGTCATATAATTCTTTCCCCTGGGTAATAAATTCACAACCACATTTGCGATTACAGAAAAACATATACTCTAAACCGCCGCTAACAAACCTACTCCAAACCCAAATGCCACGAAGTTTAGCGCGTACTGCCGAGGGTGCAGTGCGGTCGCACTTAACACCTAGGGGGTTTCCGCAATGGTCACAATGAGTCGTCGTCTCTATCATCGTCTGCCTCTAATTCTGCCAACATTCCTTCTATCTCAGCAATAGATCGACGCCCTGATTTCTTAGCATTTCTAACATCCTCAGATTCCGAATCACCTTTCATCTCAACCTGATTGATCTTACCGAGAAAATCCTTGGGTTCATTCCTTGCTTGCTCGTAAAGATACCATGCAGCATCACATGGACAAGACAGAGGTTCCACGCCGGTACGAAGGAAATTACCAGCAGCATCAATTGCCCATTGGATACTCTGACGATAAGATTGTTTTTTACCTTCGCAAATTACCTCATCTGCGTCCTTGCTTTTAGGTTCTCCGAATTGCCTTATATTTGGGTGTGATGCTGGATTTGGGTCGAAGGAAGAGAGATCATATTCCCGAAACAGTCGATGCAAACATAAGTAATCCTTAGAGGCTTGGACAACGGCTTGGGCATGAGTATACCCCGCACCTTTACTAGATTCAAGCTCAGCAACCCTTTTCTTCCATGCATCATATTTCGGCTTTTCTTTACCTGTATCTTGACGCCAAAGAGCAGATTTTACACGTTTAGCGAACTCCGTAACAACACGACTAACAGCAAGCGGTTTCTTTGTTTTTTCAGTTTCAGCGGAAAATGTAATCGGCATCCTAATCTATCACCCACGGGTCTAACGGTTTATCTTTGCCTTCTGGATTTCGCTTTGCGTTGCGCCTATTTTTTCGATGCACCAGTTTCTTATACCATCTCTTTAGGTTTGGAGCATTAAGCATACGGCAAGTTCGCTTCCAACTATTAGGCATAACATTTCCATTAAAGCCAGCAATAGGGGTCGAACCTATGTCTCCCTGATTACAAGTCTGGTACTCTACCTACTAAGTTATACTGGCACAATCTCTTCTATTATACCCTAAATCACATAGGAAGTACATACCTCATTCGGGGCTATTTTATCAGGTAGGGAATTCTTATAATCGAGGTATTCCTGCATATTCTTACGCCGAACAGCAGTAGTAAGCCCTTCATACCGGGTAGCCTTCTTACATAAACCCAATTCAATTAACCCACCCCAGGTAGCATTGCCCCTACGGACTCGCTGAAAGAGGCGATAATAACACCTATGACAAACACCACGCGCAATTGGCTTGCAATGACAATCAGGAGTTAAACATTCACTTTCTTTATTCTTCATTTCTTATCCTTACGCTTTAAGGCAGCACGAAGAGACGACCATTTAATATCAACAATAAGATCACCATTTGGTATGGCTGAGATACCTCCACTATGTTCATACCATATAGAATCAATAGATTTCTTATTCTTGACTAATTTATGCGGTTCAAGTTGTAAGTGTTTGTTTGCCATTATTTATCCTTTCGTCTTAGGGCTGCACGAATACGAGACCATTTAATAGTAAATTTCTTCAATTCATCAGTACAATCAACACAAACACGCAATCCTAATGGTGTTTCCCATATTCGAATATCTTTCATTACAGTTCCATCTCGACATATTTCATGTGGTGGAAACTGTATTAGGTCTTTATTCGCCATTATCAACCTCTTCTTTTTTATTCATTGCAGCAAAATCACTACATGGTATTGAAACTACTATCAATTTTTCACGCAATGCTTTAGCAAATGCACCATTGCCAGGCGATCTATGTTGTGGCTTATTAGCAAGTCCCAATTCCTCTAGTTGTTCCCATGCAGATTCTCCCCTTCTAATAATAGCAACAGCGGTTTGATAGCAAGTCGTACACATACCGCGAGCCTTCGCCACACTATCACAGCCATCAATTAAGCACTTCATTTGGGCACCTTTCCATATAAATGGTATTTCTTTCATTTCTCTATTATATCACGCATTAGAATAGATGTCAAGAAAAATCCTATCATTAACTTAAAGTATTGAAGTGGTATTTCTTGTACGCCCGAGGCAACTTGTAAGCAAAACTTACAAGTTCAATGGGTGGGAAATTCCCACCTGACACTTCGAGTGCCTTAAGGCGATCCAGTAGGTGGCGTCAGCCGATTGGTCTTGCCATTCGGGGGGATGGGAGTCTTACGGCACCGAACTTTTGTTATAATGTTACATTATAATTACATTATAACCATTATAACAAGACGTTTTTTGTGGATATCCACATGAATTCCAGAACACACCACCTAAAGGTAGTGGAATTTCCCTCTGTTATAATGGTTATAATGTAGTTATAATGTAACATTATAACAAAAAGAAAAGTTGGAAAAATTCCAAGCTGTAAGGTGAGTAGTAGTATACATATATAAAAATATATAATTTTATACTATACCCTCTTATCCCCCTCCGAGTGACATGCACCATACCGTTCTTTTCTTCATATATGGGATTTTAGGGTCTCTCCCCGGCAGAAGAGGACGGTTTACTACAAGTCTCTCGCCGATTGTGCGGGGGATGCGAACCCCCTATATAATCGAATATAACCAGAATTATATGTTTTTTTAATTTCCTATTAGTGGGGTATATTTTTTTCATAATTTTTGTGTGACGGAGGAGGCTGGGTAAGTATATAGGCAAGGGGCCCCTTCGCCCGATCAGGTTTCGGGTTTCGGGTCTTTGGGGCCCCCCGTGGTGTTTCGCCCATGCCCACCCATGCCCATAAACTCGCCCATAGCAGAGGGTTATGGCCTATGACGGCTCGTTATAGGCCATACACGCACACATACACCCCCCACGTACTACTCAGTGGGGGTTTCGGGGTACGCGGGCATCGGGTATGATGGGTGAGGGCATGTGGCCGAGACCTATACCACATAGTATAGATAACCTACACTACACAGTACGCACCACTACATGTAGTAGGTAGCAGGGTCATGGCACACTACATGTAGTACATACACTCATGGGGCATACAAGATAAAGCCTATCATATTATTCCCCTAGGTTTACCCACCAATAGCCCACTCCTATAACTATAAGCAAGGGTAATGCGTTTAACGCACAACTCACTGCCCATATTACAACACATAATAGAACGGAGAGTAGAGTTATCATATTACACCTACCTTTCAATTCAAGTCTACAACGCAACTCCAGACCGTCAAGTCAAAATCTCAGAATTAGGCCCGACCACTATACATCACCTACTCATGTATGTACTACATTACTAGCTTAGTGATGAATACAATAGCAGTGAACCGCCTTGTCAATAAGGGGGTGTGCGTATCACGACATAAAGTCGCAGTCTCGCCCCAGGGATATTCACTGATTATATCTCACGGTTGGTGCAAGCACCCTACTGTATTAAAACAATACTCACAACGCTACTAATCTACACAGAAATAGTATTTCCTTACTCCTCGGTATACCCGTCAAACCAACCCCCATTGCGTCGTGTAATGGCCAACGCCCTGGCAGTGGTGCAAGTAGAGCTAGAGGTCTCGGGGTCATTACAATAGACTTGTGCTTGCTCTAGTGTCAAGCCACGCTTGATTACTCTAGCCCGCTTGTCATGGTAGAATCTGACAATCTTATAGGTGTCGCTCATCTTATACCTCATAAGTAGTAGGTGATAGCCTAGATCGGCTTAATCTGCCATTATGGCAGCCGTTACATGCTTCGTGTTGCGTCCCGTGGGGGCAACTAGTGTTTCGATACCCCTGATTTCTATTCTTTTTCGATAATCACCCCGCCCTCGGCATCCAGTCGCAAACCAAGCGACTCGGGTAGATTTGGCGAAGTGCGGATTACTCCGTCCCTACATAGAGCGAGAACGTACCACGTCATACCACTCTCTTCTTCTGCCATAAGCGAAACATCACCCTCTTCTCTTTTGAGAAATACCTTCACTTTGGGGATTCTGTTTTTTTTGTCAAAATCGTCAACAAACTTGACTCTCTTCATTGCAATCTCCGGTTGTTAAAGTGTAAAAGAGAAGGCCGGAGCAAGGATCATTAGGTTCGCGTAAAACCTCTCTTACTCCGGCCTGATAAGAGGCGTGACAGGTGGGATGCGTAGGAGGGGATACCCACCATTGCCTCTTATTGAGTTTCATTAGTGCCTCGCAGAGTAGATTATATCTTCCTTGCCATACTTGTATGCCTCCAGTGCAATTGCTCTTATTCTCGTGGTGTACAATTCACTTGGTGGCTGATTTTCCCACCATGTATAGAAGCGGTTGTACTCGGCCACCGATAGATGGCCTGCCTCAGTGGGTTTGATTTCTGTGTTCAAGATACACCTTCTCTTTCATGGGATTGAGTTAAATAGCCGGGTGGTCGGAGGCAATAGTCCATCCGCCCTTAGCCGCGAAGCCCTTGCGGTTGCTTCGCCACCCGGCTTACAATTCAAGCCTACCACGAAAAATCACGTTGTCAAATAAAATCTGCAAGAATGTGGGAATCCACGATTTTGAGATTTTTACTTGACAACATCGAATTGTGGTGTAGACTTCGTTAGAAAGACAGGTGACATTATGACGCATGCAGAAATAGCATCCATGAGAAGGGAGTGGAATAATCCCCCATTACCTAATGAACAAGTTATCGTCGATGAGAGATGCACTTGCGGTTTGCGTCGATCAAAACACGGAGAGCCAATGGGGCTTGGTGTGGCTGTTGGCTGCATCGGTGTGCGGAATCGCATAAAATGCCCTCAATTCACTCGGGTAGGTTTTATTTATACAGACGGCACTGAAGATTGAAAGGCGGTGACATTATGGAACGCCCAATTATACGCTATCGAAATAATGGGTTATGGTACTCGCCCCATGAACAAATCTACTACTGGCAGTCTAATGACGGGGCAGGCGAGTTATTCTCCCAGAGTTTCGATACACAATCTGACGCGGAATTAGCAGCAAGACAAGGTCAACTTATTATGAGGAGAGTACCGCTAGGGGGATAAGATAACATAAGACAAGGTGACATTATGGAAAAACAGACTTACATTTTCGTTCAACCCCCACGTGGACCCGTGAAGGTCACGGTGGCACGTAACACCGCCGGGGCAGTGGTCTATCGCATTTATGAGAAACTCGAAGGGAAACCGCAATGAGTAGCACACAACAACTAGACCTCATGGATGTTGAGCGTAGGCCAACACGGAGTAAACTAGAAAGAATCCTTGACATTGCCGAAAAGCAAGGTTTTGATGTCGAGTTAATAGAGGGTTGCGTCGAGCCCGGATACGACGATAAGCCAGTGGCACTAGCCGACTGGAATGACGTAACTCGACACGACCCCTTTTCCCATGAAAACTTCCCTTATCGCACTGTCGATAATACCCCTCCCCGCCTTGCCAAGCTATTCGAGAAGCTAGGCTACGCGGTGGAGTGGTCGGATGAGTGGTACACTTGTGAGGGGTGCTATAAAGCAGTACGCTGTAGCCCGGACTCCTACTCATGGAAGCCGTATTTCTGGGGCGATAGCGGGATACTTTGCGGGGACTGTGTCAAGGACGATCCAGCCGATTACCTTGAGTCACTATCAGGCAACCCCCAGCAATGTATGCAACTAGACATCGACCTCGCGGAGCATGGGTACAAGTTACATTCCGGGGATTATGAGGTGGGGTGGCACCCTGGTCAAAACGCCGACCCCACAACCATTGCTGAAAGACTTCACGCGGAAGGGGTCGAGGACTTCATTTTCGTTTTGGATAGTAAAGGCCAATTCGATATTGGCTTCTCAGTTTGGGCGAAGCTACCATCGGGTTGCTACGGAATTGGCGACCCGGTTACACTTTGTAAGTCTGGAATAAGGTGAAACAATGAAAAAATACAGAGTATTTGATATTGTGTGGGATACTTGCGATGAGGATATCCGCATTAGAGATAGTATTGATCTTCCTCGTCTCCCCTCGGAAGTAACCATTCACGTAGAGGACGACTTCGATCCAGTCGAAGAAATAGCCGACTACCTCTCCGACGACTACGGATGGTGTGTGAGATCATGCCCATTCGAGGAAATCACTTGACAACCGAAAAACACAAGGTAGCATTTAGTGAAGGGAGAGAATCATGTACACTTTTCAGCCTGTTGCCGAGCCTATACTTGTCGAGGGACTTGTCGAGATACCCCGCGAACCATTCGGCGAGTCACGTTACGAAATCAAGAGGTCATACTGGGATTTAGTAGCCGACGAAATCGAAGAAACAATTCAACTAATAAGAGAGGCAGCATGAAGTGTATTGATACAGCATTTAACTGGCATGGAGGCATAAGTTCACCTTTGTATTCCTTCGCCTCCACCCGCAAGATACATTCCGAACATCATCGGGATGATATACTTGATGAAATTAACGAGTGCATAGGCTGGAGTAAACTGCACGGAGAACAAGAGCATGGGGATATTGGTAGCCTACAATCCATGTCAGAGATAGTAAGTGAACTTCCGATCGGTAGGCGACTACCAGACCCATATAGGTAACATTTATGAGTATGAATAGCGTATTCTGCAATATCTGCGGCGTTTTGATTAGGCGAGAAGAAAAGCCGCCCCGATACAATTTCTGCTCCGTCCAGTGCCGTGAATACAGCAAGGGGCAGACTCCCAAGGGAGCAATGCAATACTTTGCCGGATTCGTCCCCACCGCAAAACTCCCGCCCGCCCTGTTAATGTCCCTCCAGGCCCCGTGTCCCACTCCGAGAATCCCTAAGCAAAGCTACCACCCCTCCCGTTTGTTGCGGGTCCGGGGATCAAGAGGGCGTCTCACCACTAAGAAGAGAAGAGTATAGAATGACAAGGAAAGACTATGGACTAATTGCATTTGCAATTAGCAACATAGATAAATGGTATCCCCGCAAAATAGCGGCAGAAGCACTAAGCGACACATTCGCAAAGGATAATCCCAATTTTAAGCCGAGGGTTTTTCTGGAGGCTTGCGACGCCACTGTAAGAAAAGAAAGAGAAATAATATGCCAGTAGTAGCAATAGCACCCGATGAGCCGTTTGATTTTCTGTCCTTCATTATGAGTTACGAGGACGGTATCCTAGGGTTGCCGGAAGTCGTTAAAGGTTTCCAGCAACTCATCGACAGTGGGTGGGCTTGGCGTCTCCAGGGAACCTACGGCAGAATGGCGGAACGTCTTATCCGAAGTGAACACTGTATCGACACTCACAACGTCTTAACTGAAGGATAAATTATGACTCCCGAAATTGGCCCTCATGGATACTTAGTTCTCCGTCGCCATAACCTTGACGATCTTCCGATGAGATTTTTTTGGGATCAGGACGACGCAATTGAGTATTGCGACAACCTCCTGCCCGACGAAACGGAGGGCATCTCAGATGTTCTTAGCATAGACTTAACTGCGGCAATTTCCGTTACTGTTATCCATTTTGCGAATGGAAAACCTATCAAGATCGTTCACGATAGGAGTCTTATGTAACATGAAAGCAATACAACGCGGCGACGAGTGGTGGATAACCGACATGCCTAATGACTGTTCAGATTGCGGGCCATACGAAACTAAAGCCGATGCAGAGGACGACTTATCAGGATTGCGGCGATTTTACAAACACCACGACGAACCTGGATTTATAACAAGCGAAGAAAAACCATGATGTATAAAGTAATGTTTTCGGTTAATAGTGATATTATCGTAGACGCCAAAACGGAATTAGAGGCAATGAAGAAAGTCGAAGATTCGGCCCGCCGAACGTTAGCTGACTGTGCTAGTTTCGAGATTAAGTCAGTCGAAGAGGTAACGGAATGACAACTAAGCTATGTCCCCGATGCAAAACCACCTTGCCCCTAGGTAAGTTCGGGCGACGGCATAGAGGAGGGAAACTCGTTAAGATATCGCAATGCAAGAAATGTAGATGTGAAATGCGCCTTCAGTGGAAGCGTACAAAAGACGAGATGGCTGGGGAGTTATTTGCGAGTATACGTCAACGTGACCCCGACCGAGCGGATCGTCTGGATCGTTTTCGTGGTATGGTAAAACAAGGACTTCCGTTAACTATCGAACCTACTATTATACCAGAAAAGACAGATGAATACTATCTCTTTTACATACGAAATAAAATAAGGTAGAATGTCTCATCCGCGACAAATTATGTTGAAGGGCGGCCCAATGAATGGCGTGTGCCATGAGTTGTGGGTAGAGAGGGGATATGTAACCCCAGATAGAATAGGCTTAGTAGTGGATGATTCAGTTTCGGAATACGAACGTAGGATTGCATGGTATAGAATCTCGCACGGTACTGGTATTTACCTCTGGACTACGGATGATGAAAGATGAAATCTGCTATTATTTACTGCCGATTTTCGCCTCGGCCCGACGCCAAGGAAAGTAAGAGCAATGAGAAGCAGATGGAACGATGCGTAGCATACTGCAAGCACAAAGAGTATCTCCAACACGGCTCATTTTGCGATGATGCTGTATCTGGTAAGATTCTTGATCGCCCCGGATTATCCTCGGCAATTGCGGCGTTACAGCCAGGGTATGTTCTGGTGGTCGATACCCGCGACCGCCTCGCCCGCGATATGCTGGTCAGTCTTACGATACATCAGCAAGTCAAGGAGCGCGGCGATACTGTCGAAGTAGCCGATAGTA
>SDBT01011932.1_pt1 | contig 13963 bp, 10 predicted proteins | sample 2277101 | NCBI WGS metagenome assembly SDBT01 (sample SAMN10404973, study PRJNA504765) | marine sediment metagenome | isolation source: marine sediment core GS10_PC15, 103 cmbsf | place: Arctic Ocean: Southern Knipovich Ridge | collected 2010 | reverse complement strand
AAAATACCAAACAAAGCCAATTTGGAAATTGACTCAGATGTTCGTAACTAAAGTATTAACAACCGATTACAACAGAATGGACACTTGGTATCGTGGGAAAAACAAAGCCAATTCAAAGCCAATTTGTTTTTATCCAGCACCAACATGGTTGGTGCTGTGGCTATTGGAAAATTTAGTGCTGGGGGAGCGGGGGCTAATGAATAAAGATAATTCTTTTCTCTGCAAAAAGGTTTGTCTAAAAGTAGACAAAGCTGTCTATACATTACTATCCAGAACCTGTAAACCTTTCTGGAAGAATTCAAGTGTTTTATTTAATTGGTTTATATATCTTGTCATTTATTATTATTCGACCATCCTTTAATAATTCATATTGGAGAATAGCAGGCATACTTTGACGAGCAGCCTCAATCTCCACTCCAAGGCCCTTTAAACCACTTTGGGACTTCTTCAACAGTTTTTGATTTCCATCTGATCTTATAACTAATTCATAATTTTTTTTGTCCAACTGATATTTCAAGCGCCATGTTATCACAATTGCATCTTCTTTGCCAAAAGATCTTCTTATCTCCAAAACATCTCTTGATTTAAAAGTAAGTTTGTTGGTCAAATAACTCCCCGGCAAGAAATCCGCATCAGTACTGCCAGACACTTGTTCCCAATTTCCATTAAGAGTTGGAACATGCTCATTTATAGAACTCTCTTCCTCAATCTTTTCGAGCTCAAAAAAACCCTTGGGTAATGAAACAATCCTCGGAGGAACAGGCATAGAAGGTATCTCTGCTAAATCTACATCGCTAATATTACTATTGTATTTTCTGTCTGGATTTTCAGGCATGCTTTTTCTATTTACTTGGAAATTCTCTCCTGTAAGTTCCCTGGCATTCCCCCTTATTTCCTTCATTAATTCAAACTCCTGGTCTAGTTCAATATTTAAGGACTCCGCTAAATAGCCCGTCTTCTGTGTTTTATCCAACATCTTATCCAAAGCTTCAACCAATAGCGATTTATTATCTTCAGTGTGTCGTTCATTTATTGGATTTAATTTCTTGTCAATATTACCTAAACAATCATCGATAAGCTTAATATCTTGTTCACCGTCTATTATGATTTTTTCAGTATTGCCCGATAATTCCAATATTTTGTTATAAGCCCGATTAGCCTCATTCATATTTCCTGTTTTATATGCCGTTTCTAATTTTTCCAGAGAGTTCTGAGCTTGAATAACGTTCTGTTTGGCATTCTCAACTAAATTTTCCATTTCTACTGTGATCTCATCAGCTTTTGCCATTTCTGAAACGGCAGTAATCGCGTTTTCCAAATTTTGTTCTGATTTTTTTGCAAGGTGTGCATATTCGTTTGCTTTAACCTGAAATTTATCTGCTCTTAGTGCATCTTTATTCGCTTCATTAATCACCTCTCTAATTTCTTCTGTGACTTGTGAATGATCACTCAATGTTCCGAAATCTTCAGTCAAACTCGAGTAAGCTTTCTCAGCAACTCCGGCCTTTGACAAGGCAATCTCTGCACTTGTTCTAGCAAAATCTGCAGACTCTTCTGCCATCTTAGCAGAGGCTTGAATTTCATCAATTAAAGGCCTCTTGTCTTTAAGACTTTTAGCAGCAAGAGCCTTAGCAATAATTTCCTGTGTTTCCATGTAATTTGTTTTCGCCTGTTGCATTTGTGCTTCTGAATTATCAGCTGCGTTGCTCACCTCAATAGTGGCTTTTTTAATCTCTTCCATCAAAATTTTTTGTTCATTCTCTTTGGATGACCTTCTACAGCCAGACAATAAAAATGACACTGAAAGACCTAGGACAAAAATTATAATCTTAAATAGTATTTTTCTAGCCATTTTTGTTCCTTGAACCAACATTTAAACTGTTAATAGATAAAAAAGGCACTATGCACAATTCTATATTTTAGTTATTCTATAGAGGGACTGCCGGGATACAGAACAAGATTTTGTGTAGAAGGGTATGCATTGACTCCATATAGAAACCCTCTATCAAGAATGATATTTTTAAGACGCTGGAAAGATTTAAAAGACTCACTGTCTCCATACACAAAAAACATAATGAAATCTCTTTCCGGAGAGCAATCCTTAAGAGTAAAAAGAAACTTAAGGCCACTCTCGTCATCAGGAACTTTCATTCCCTTTCTCTTGATGGGCTCAACTTGAATCGCAAATATACCAATGCTGCCGATTAATGGTGTAACCAAGCAGTCCTCGGATTCATAAGGAGAACTTGTTCCCAACCTTGTTCTTCCGCCATATAAATAAACTTTATTACCTTTAACTAAATAATATTGAGGCCTTCTTAGAGGATCAATCCTGCGATGAGGTAAACGAAGGTTTTTGGTGATATTCTGAGTTGTATTATCAATTTTTGTCCTGAGTTTCGACAGTTGATTTTCTTTACTTTGTATCAATTCTTCCATATTTTCTGAAGCAGTCTTCACCTCAGACAGGGATTCTTTTAAATAATTCAAATGATCTTGTATTTTTTTTAGATTTTGACTGGACTTCTCAATTGCTTTCATAAAATCATCTTTTATATCAAGAAGTATTTGTGATTTTTCCGATACCTGGTCTTTATAAGTATAGCGAAGAATCTCAATATGTTTTTTTAATTCAGTAGTTTCTTTCTGAAGCCTAGTGCACTCGCTCTGAAGTTTTAGCATCTTCAAATGTTGTTCAGTAACTACCGAAGACTTCTCAGAAACCTGAGCAACACTTATCTGAGTTTGTATAATGATGAGAAGAGAAAGCAATATAATCCCTCCAAATATGTTGCAAATAGTGTCAAGTAGTAACTCTAAACTGCCGGTAATATAATTATTTCTGCTTCGCGACATAACCGTTAGCCTTGCTAAAACAACTTTTTGTCCTCGGGTATCAAATCGGTACCTATTTCAAAGTTGAGTTTTTTTAGTTTGTCTTCCAAGCCCTGATTGTAAAACTCAAGCCCGGAAGGTTTAATATACAACACAAAATAATCTGTTTCATTGTTAAGCCCAACCCCCCAAGAAAGAAACTTTTTCTCTCTCGATTTGTAATTATCACCTTGGAATTCCATAGCAAAAATTCCATCATGGGATATAACACGGGGGCCATCAACACTAATTTCAACCAGCCACGGCGTCAGATTAAGCGTTTCATCAATGATAAATTTAATTGAGGGCGAGGATGATAATCTATTAAAATCATTTTTTAATTCGTTAACTTTTTTCTCTAACTGCTTATAACTTGATTTTATTCTTTCGTATGTACTCTTTTTATCTTTTAATTGAATTATCAGTTCTTGTATAGCTTCCTGATTATCATCAATTATTTTGTACTGATTATTAATTCTATATTCATAACCTTTAATTTCTTGCAGTAAATCCTTATCATTCACGCCTATAACAAATTTAATTTTATCTTCCATGCTATTTGTATCTTCCTTGAGCCTTTGCTTTTCTTTGATTAACTTCTCCCTTCTCCTCAGCAGGCTTTTGGTAAGTGTTTTGTCTTTTTCCAGACTTCCTGGGGAGCTGGCATTGCTTTCCACAATTTCAAGGGCCATAAGTAATACAACAAAGAATAATATACCTATAACGGACGCCATAACATCCTGAAAAGCGAAAAGACTCACATTATTTGAATGGCGACTTTTTTTTCTCACATTAACTTCTTTCCTTTGATGATATTAATCTTAGTCTACGAACAATATACTTTTGGCAGTAATCTTTGCAGGCATCCAGAAATCTTTCCTCCCGCCTCTGAACTGATGTCATCCACATTTGGATACATAAAGCTGAGACTAAACCTTCTAATGTGGTCTCAAAAGCAGTGGAAAGACCGCCAGTAACACTTTGCAAAGCTGATTTCAGTTCACTCATTTGCTCTGTATGCGAAAGTACATTTCCGAAAGAACCTAATGCAATTGACAAACCCAAAACTGTCCCGATAAAACCTAAAACAGGAATTGCCCAGACAAAACCGCGCAACACTGTGTAGCTTGAGTCAATAACTGCTTCATCATTGTCTGCCTGCGTATTCAAAACCTTATCAACATCGCCAATGTCTCCCATATTTTTCAAATTACCTAACGCAACTAGGATGCGTCTAGTCAGAAGAAATCGCTCAGGATCGTCTACTGCTTCGTAAAGTTTTTCTAGAACACGCTCAGCCGAAGATGGCGTTAAAATAAAACCAGGATCATCTGTAGGTAAAATTCTCAACCCAAGAGTTTTTTCCTGTAAAAGAATCTTGAGCTGTTTAACAAAAAGAATAGAAAAAGACCAAGCCGTAAAAAAGACTATTACATATGGTATAACCCCCCTTTCAATGAACATAACCGATACTTGGGAAGACGGGAAAAGGAACATTATTGCAAAAAAAACAATTGTAATTACTGTTCCACATAGAAGAGATAACCACAACCCCGGGCTAGTAAAATCACCCGCAGGAAATAGTAAACGCCGTTCTATATCAGATTTGTTAAAGGAAAGCTCTGGCTCATTTTTAGTACGCTTTCTGACCATATCCTCAATCGTTTCCATAATTAAACTCCATTCCTCAAATTTGTGGGCTTGGTTCCAATAAGACAAAAACCGGAGTACCCTGTGGATATCTTGACAACATCGTCCTGTTTACTACTGGTTTGTAATTAGAAATCTTGCCTAATTCTTTGAATTCACTTTCAAAAACAAAAAGACTGCCATTCTTATAGGAATCATAAAGCTTAATTCCATCGTCACTGAAAATCACCCCGACAAATGTAAAACCGATAAGCGACTTTTCAATGTCCATTTTCCTCTTATTAATCTTACCAAGTAAAGATTTTGTATCATTGGCGATTTTATCTTTTAGTCTCCATGCCACTCCTCGAACCTTAGCGGCTTTTTGACTTTCGGGATTCATCCACGGAACATCAATATCAATTTTATTAAAAGATATAAAGATTCTATTAATACCATCCTCCTCATACGGCATAGATTCTTTGGAATATTCTAGAAGCTTTCTTACAACATTTAAGCAAAGTATAGGGTCCATGTCATCATGGTTACAACAAAGCAATGCTAATCTCAGAAATAACGTGTTCCATTCATCACCATCGTTTTTATACTCTGCAATCAAGTCAGACGCTTTCTTGGCAAAAGCAGCTTGAGTAGAAAGACGAATATCATCTGGGCTTATTTTTTTTCCAGAGATGAATATTCGCTTTGTTTCCAGTGAACTATTGACAATATAGCTGAACACATACTTGTCACTTTGGAATTCTGAAAAGGTATTATCAAACATGTAATATTGTTTGTCATCATCATCCTTAATCACAAATGCTTCTCGAATGATTGGCAGATTCAAAAACTCCTCGAAGTCACTCAAATTTGAACTAAAATCACCTTTTTGCAAAACTTTTAATGAATCTTCTAAGTATTTTTGACACCCCTCAATCCTATCTCGGTAAGGAGAATTAAGATAATTTTTATTGTAATTATCAATCTGGTCCAGAAAGGCTTTAATAGAATCGATATTTCCACAGTTAACATCAGATTGCCACAACATAAAAAGGTTATTGCCTTTATCGATACTTTCCCAATGAGAGCTAGAAATCAGTGTTCTTTTGAATTCAATTGATAATTTATCGTCGTTATATGACTCAATAAAGGATTTTAAATCTTCTTCTAATTCTGTTAGGCTCTTGTACTTCTCACCTAAACGTTCTATGTGTTTTGCCTTTTGTAGCATCTTTTCTTTTTTATCTCTGGCACTATTTATAGCTTTATTAATTGTATCTCGGAGGATTCTAGATCTCGCCAAAAGACCTTCTGATACACTCCCAATTTCTTTTAAATCCTCTACATTACTAAGCAGTTCGTCTCCTCGGCTTAGATATGTCGTAAGATCTGTGCTGTCTGAACTTGAGAACTCGCGGCATTGTCCCTCAAGATTTTCTATACGCTCTTCAAACTCTTCTTCTCGTTTTTGCAATTGTTCTAATAGATGCCGCTCATATTTCTGTCTCCAATCATTAACGCTTTTCATTTCTTCTGAGCTTTTTGCCAACCCTTCTGCTTCTTTTAACATTGCTTCGTTAATTCTTCCAGAGTAAGATTCTAAGATATCTCCAAGCCTTTTCTTGCGTCTATCATCCGCCATTAACTTCTTTTTATATTGGTTCTTTAGCCCTATAATTTCTGGTGATTGAGCAATTTCAGATTCATCTTGCTCAATCTTATCCAGCAATTTTCCTGCTCCATCCAAATCATCATTATTTAGTGTCATCGCTATCTGCTGCTTCCACTTATGAACTATCTGATTTCGGTTGTGCTCTATATATGTAAGGACAATTACGATAATAATAAGAATCAAACAACAGCTCATTCCGGTTATGATTAATGAAAATTTTCTCTTTGATTTAAGCCTTAGGGCTTGAATTCTCGAATTGAAACGTGCTGCTAATAATTCAGGCATACCGCTTTCAAAATGTAATACTTCAGCTGCTAGTCTTTGGAGAATGTCAATAGGTTTATTCTCATCAATTGCCTCCTCTAGTTTATGGCAAGCTATCTCAAACATTTCTTCTTTTTCACGCTCACTTCTGAGGTTGTCTATCCAAGTTTCAGCTGGAAGTATTTTTCCTGCTAGCTCTTCAGACGGACTAATACCATACTTATAAATAATAGAATTCCACTGGTCTAATAGTTTTCTACAACCTGACTCATCCATCATGCCATGAGCCTTGTGAACCTTATCTGCAATTTCTTTAAATTGCGTTTCAGTAAAGATTTTTCGATTTTTTAAGACTACCTTCTCAACGGCATTGACAAAGCTGCGTGGTATCCGAGTAAACCATTCTTTTGAATTTATTTCAGCCAAAATTTGCTCTAAAACATCTAAATCTCTTTCATCAGCGGCCTTTTTAGATCTTTTAGAAATTTCATCAAGATATGCTTTTTCATAATCTCGTATATCCTCTGCCCATACACCATTAGTAGAATCCTCTCGATAGATTGCACGCAAAACTTTGAGCCTTTGGCCAAGCGAAGCTCGGCTCAAAGCCAACCGTCTGTATATTTTAAGCAACTCATTTAACTGGTCTTTACTTTTGTAAATTCTGCTGGTGATCGCTAAACAAGAATTTATGTTCACACTTGTTATATTGTCACAGTTTATTCCCAGATTTTCGCATTGCTCAATCCATTGCAAACGTTCATCAATATCTAACAACTTAAGCTGATTTCTAAGGTCAGGCTCTTGCCGGGCAAGCTTTTGTGCTTCTTCCAGTGAACCTTCATGTAAAAGTTCCAGGCAACGATTGGCTTTTTCAGCCATTATTATAAAAGCATCTTCATAGGAGTTCGCCAAATACTCAATCTGCGTAACATCTGTCACATTTCCCTCAGACAGATCGCCAAGGATTTCCTTCATATTTCGTATTACATTTTCTATTGAAACCATAAAGTTTAATCCTCTAAAATATTATTATATAACTATTCTTCTTCGTCAACATAAGGCTTAAATTTCAGAACATCAAGTCCCCATTCATCTTTTAAAACAATTTGAACTTCTTCTTCAGAAATCTTTTTCTTCTTTAACAATCTCAAAAGCTTTTTCTCTTCGGCTTCTTTTTTGTGTATTTTTTTATCAATTTCTTTTATCTCTTTTTTTAAACTTTTGAGTTGTTTCTCATTTTTTTCAATTTTATTATTTGTGTCGCCTAGTGATCGATCTCTCGTTATGGTTTCATCTCTAATTTTGCTTTGCTCTATCTTCCTTCGCTTATCATGCTCATCCTTTATTTTTGAGACTTCTCTTCTATAAAAGGGTTCACGTTCAATTGATTTATTGAATTCATCTTTTTGTTGGGGTATATATTCTGAAAGTAATTCAACCGCCTTGGCTTTTTTAGCTTTTTTTTCCTTTAATTTTTTTAGCTTTACCTGCCTTTCATATATATCAAAAAAAGTCTTAAAATCTGGATTTGGTCTTGATATCAGTGACCAATTTTTAGGATAATTAAATCCGTTTTTTGACAAAACCTCTATTAAAGCTTGATGATTCTCTTCCTTATCCGGATTTTGTAAAGAGTTTGGATCTTTAACTTCAGACATGCTTATTGCTTTAGGTCCATCCCTAACACTGCACTGATATACTGTATTGTTTGTTTTGTCCCAAAGCTCAACAACCAGATTTTGAGCATAAAATGAATATGTGTCGTCCATTCGTACATCCTGGGGACGTTCCATTTTCAATTGTCTGCTATCGAAACTACACTTTGCTAATTTTTTTTCAGACAATCCATCTGTTGTTGGATAGTATATGAAAAGATATTCTCCGTTTATCTCGTATTTTAATCTTTTGTCCTTAAGTCGGCTTGGTGGGCCCAATACATCTATTTTCTCTGAATTGGATATTGAGTCGGGAAGAACAAAGACTTCTCTAATTCCACGTTTAGACCACAATTGTATTTTCTCCATCTCCTCCCAATTCAAAGCATCTCTGTTTTCATGTAAATTTATTGAGATAGATTTAATCCCTCCTTTTTCAGTTTTATATTCTTCAATGTCTGGTTTAGCTTCCTCCACTAAAGATTCACTTACACTTTGCATTTGTTCTTGCTTATCCATTCCTTCCGAGCTTTCCTTTAAACTAACATCATCATTCTGGGTCTCGGGAACTTTCAAGAGAAGAACGAATGAAATAATAACTAAAACTAAAATAACCATGGCTGATATGGCCGTCAATATCAACCGTCTGCGTTTTATATCACTATGCTTATCACTCAAATCAACATATGGTGTCGTCCCAAAATCTTTGCCCAAATCCAGTATGTCAACAGCTCTCTTTTGGGAAATAGCTGATTTTGATGAGGCTCTTTTTGATGCTATTTGGATTTTTTCTTCCTGCTTAGCAGTATCTTCATCAACAATTTCAGGGGAGGGGCTGGCGTGTTTAATGGGTACAATTGTGCCCTCACGAGCAGCCTTTGAATACCGATTTTCCTCTGCTCTTGGCAACTGCTTGGTAATATCGATTACTGTTGCATTTGGAAAGCGGGCTATTTCTTTATGTGCAGATGATCCTGTCAATATCCCTCTCCAGTGATAAGCACAGCCGGGAGGCAGAACCGTGTAATACGTTGAATAACACACGTTCCATCTTTCTGGCTCTGGAAGAAGTGATAAGCTCTCTGCAAACAAAGGTAACAAATCTTGCCCTGCCTCAAAGATAACATAAGCAGGTGTTTTTTTGTTCTCTACAAAAGCTTTTAGAAGTATCCCTGCCCAGCCCGCATCTCCGACTATGCCTTGCCAGTTTAAAGCAACTCTGGGATTTTTTTCATCTGATCCAATCGTAAGTTTGTCAAAATGCTTTTCTGAAAGTTCAGATGGATCATCTTCCCAACTCGATTTGTAAATTGCATTTTCCTGAATTATTTTCTGTAAATCAGCGGGACCTGTTGCCAAACATTCACTAGGACGTAACAAGAAATGATGAGCTATCTTGTTGGCCCTGCCAGAGTAATCTGAACCCGAAAATCCTATTCGGGAAATAACGCTTCTAGTTTTAGTTCCAACAGAAATCCTTGTATGAGAATAATTAGCAGGACTAAGTTTGACTTTGGAGTCTGAGATGTTGAATGGGAATTCATAACCGCTAAGCATTTCAAGCTTGCTGGAAATCTGCTTAGAAGTTCCACCTGTTACAGCAACTGTACAAAAACCGCTGGTACCCGGGTTCAGTCCACGGCTTGCAGAAGTATAAATCAATTCAATGCTCATAAAAGCCTCACGATTTCTTCATACAACTTACGTTGCCCATTGTCACCGGTGCCCATTTACAAAGAGAATATAGCAAAGGCACTGTTACCCATTTAGGCTTTATGTCCTTAGGGCATATCCCATAAAATTCATTTTCTTTCTTCTTAACTAGGGATGGACTGTGGCCTAAACTGCTAACGGGTATGTAACCTACGGTTTTGCTTAGGTTCTCAGCAATTGCCACGAACTCAGGGCACAGCTCTGACATCAATTTTTTCAATTTCCTGCTCACTCTTTCGACACAACGTAAGTCCATCTTAAAATTGCCTGTTTCGCTTGATAGGGTATAAGGTTCTTCGTCAATTGAAATATCCGTCATATTACCCCAAACATCAAATTTTGGCAGAATAATTAAAAGAGGTTTTTTAATACGGTCGGATTGCGACAGCTTCAGATAACGGCGCATTCTTACAGCCATTTCCCTAAGTAACGTTTCTTGTCTGACCAAACCTATTGTTTCTTTAACTCCTGGCCGGATTCCGTGTTTAAGTTGGGGGTCGTCACTCTGACATTTACTACGAAAGCGAGGGTCCTGAGTGGGGTCGAACAACATTAGTATTAATTTAGACTTAGCAAGATGTTGAACAACCGCTGAACTACTGCCTTCAAGGCTCGGCAAGAAATCTTCACCAGCATTATCGTATAAAACCAAAATTCTACCCACCTCATGAGCTTTTTTATACTTAGGGTGTTTAGGTGTAGGCCAGAGTGTAAATTGCAAAGGAATAGGAAATCTTATAGGCACATCATCAATTAGAATTGTTTTATGAAGACGGGGGTCGTCTGTCTGCGTCTTTGGAATCTCCGTGAAACTATTTGGTTCAGGATTCAAAAAAAGAGTGTGCTCATTTTTTTGAATATGAACATTTGCAATTGGGTCTGCATCAGTAAAAGAAAGCCCAATTTGTGGCATAATCCTTCTGAGATTCCAAGTCATAGCTGTTAAATAATAAGATTTACCGCTGGCTGGTGCTCCAACAAAAGAAACAAAAAAAGGTGGAACTTCTAACATAGCTTCAGCAACTTGTAAATGGCACTTTGGGCATGCTATTTCAGAAGAAGGGAAACCTTTTGGATCGATAGCTTCTCCATTAACCGTAAACCGATTCGGCAAAAATCTCATGAGTTCATTTTCTCCTGCAATACTATCTCCTATTAGCTCAGGGTGCTTAGCAATAAAGAGGACATCTTCGGGTGGAAATGAAAACCAGCAATTTGGGCATACAAGCTTCTCGACAAGTCTTTTGCCATGGCTTTTTTCTAATACTTCCATAGTTTCCTCCTAATTACTATTCTGTGCTCTAAGAAGCCAATTTAGATTCAACATAATATTCAGCTAACCTTGCCTTAATAACCAAACACCCTGACATCAAGTCATGTAAGGCTTGTTTGCGACTGGTAAATCCAGCCATTAAAAAACCTATTCCTAAGATTAGACTCGAAACTATTTTGGACCAATATCTAGCATTCGCCTTTCCAAACGATATTGGTTCTCCATCAAGATCTGTAACGATTATTCCTACCGCTCGTTTACCTAGTGTGGCTTGGTTATCACCTGATTCACATAGAGTAAAATACAACCAATTCACTATTAAACCAAAAATCTGTCCCAAAAACCCACAAACAACTTGAATTGTAAAAATATCAATTCCTGCTGCAGCTAATAAAAACCCAATAACAAGACCAATCAAAAAACCCCCGATACCACCTATTACCACTAAAAGTACAGTATCAATAAATAATGCAACAACTCGTCTCCAAAAACCAGCGTAACAGAAATAGGATGATGCATGTTCTGTCCCGGAATCTTCTATATTTGAATCATTTGCTACTTGCAGAGCATGATATTCTTCAAAATTGGGAACGTCTATAAATTCTCCACAATGTTTACATTTTTTTGCTATGTCGAGTACTGTTTCTCCACAGGATGGACACTGCTTTATTGCCTCCATAAGTCGAATTTCATCCTTACATACTAGTTGCTGATTATCAATATTTCCCTGAATTGGAACGCTAATATTCCCATTACAAGCTGGACACAGTACAGATTTTCCTTTTAAAGTATGTGGCACTTCTAAGTCTTCACTGCACATCGGACATTTGAAAAATATCTGTTCTATGCTATCAGCGTTAACTTCAGACGAGGGACTATTCACTTTTGTGTCAGATTCTAAGCTTAAACTGTCATAAGACTTAGTTGGCTGCTTGTCTTTTTTCTTGATCAATGAAATTTTTTTAATTCCCGGCACAGTTACCTTTTTCTTGCACTTTGGACATCTTATTTTCTTTCCAGAATGTCCTTCAGAAGCAGAAAGTCTTTCGTTACAGACTTCGCACCTAAATTCCAACATACGACACCTCTCTATTGAAAACCTGACGCTTAAAAACCTATATCCCTTTCCGGTATTGCTCCTGATACAGTATAACCCAATCCTGATATATTGTAATCTTGTCTTCAGCCTTTTCATCCGTTTCAGTACAGGGGAATGTGGATAATAGAAAAATCATTGACGTGATAATTGTATTCATTTGGATTCCCTCTCCCATGTCTACAGGTTTTATTGCGGCTCAATTCTATACATAAAGACCTCATTTCAAAAGTAATCTGATTAAAATCTTTATTGTTTGTAAGTATATTTATATAATAATCGAATATGATTGTCCAGCTGATTTCATACAAAAACCCAACTGTCCGATACTCAATTTTGCAATTAGATAACTTTTGGGACCCTAAGGGCTGAAAGTGGTCATTTTGCCAGGATAAAATGATTTTAAGGAATCAGACATTTTCTTTAGAATTATTAAATTCATTGTTTTCGGCAATCTGATGTTAGATGCAAAAGCATCGGGATCAAACACTTTTTTAAGTAGCGGTGAATTCGTTGATATTTGAAGAACTTCGCATATCTCACTATAGTTAAAACTTGACAGTTTGCCTAATATATCCTCCATGGGCGGAATCACAAATTCATCGTACTGCCTTACAATCTCCATCAACAGAAACACCTTAATCGAATCATCTATTGATTTCTGGATATCATTATTAAAACCGTCATTACATACACCATTGTTAAATAACCAATACAAATATTCTCGCCATTTTTGCAAATATCTGAGATGTTCGCTGACAACACGATAAGACGGTGAAATTTGCGACTCCATCAATGGTGGAACAAAAGATTTGCAATTCAGCAATACACTTTCCATTGCTATACCCTCCTTCTTAAAACATGTAAATTTGAAGTTTATTGTTACGATTTGTTTGCAAGTTACAACACACAATTACATCGCCCTATTAATCTTTCCATGTCAAGAGCCTTAAAAATGCCTTTCTCCTCAAGACACAGACCGATCTGTAAATCAGGTCTTTGCTGTCTAATATAACCTATGAGATATTTGTAAACATCCACTCGTAATTGATCAGGAAAGCGTATTCTACCATCGGGCGACTTTGCCTTTTCCAACTTATTTGAAATCACGTTTTGCCCCCCCCAGTTTTCTTTCAGTCAACTGCATTGCAGTTGAATAACTGCAAATCTGACCCAAAGTAATACGATCAAGTTCGATATCCGTTAGAAGTGATTTAAAGAATTCGCAATATATCTGCTGCCAGTTGTCAATGGGTATAATCGGCATAACAACCGCTCTGACAGGGTAACCTGCTTCTGCACACTTTTGCATAGCAGAAATTCGTTCTGAGATTGAGGGAACGTTTGTTTCAAACATTTCCGAAACCTCAGGCGAATTCAAACTCCAGGAAAGAATCGTATGACCGTTGTGTTCCAAATCAAGAAGATTCTCAACGTTACCGCATTTAGAAAGCATGGTCATCCTGGCATACTTTTGTCTGCCAAAAAACGGAACCATGATCCTGCTATAGCCGGTTAGACTATCCAACGCAAGACTGTCCTGAAGTTTGCCAAGATAAAAAGCGATCGGTTCTGTTAACTGACAAGCCACTTTTTCGATTTGGCTGAGTATCTGCTCAAGATTAAGGAACACCTTGACCGTGGGAGAAAACTTAACGCCTGGGGTTCCCGCAAGATAACAGTATTTGCAGTCATAAGGACAAAAACCGTAGGGAGAAAAATGCCAGTAATTCGGGCATGTATTATTGTCTTCTTCACTAAAACGCAGGGCACTTTTGTGAACT
>SDBT01011931.1_pt1 | contig 13963 bp, 13 predicted proteins | sample 2277101 | NCBI WGS metagenome assembly SDBT01 (sample SAMN10404973, study PRJNA504765) | marine sediment metagenome | isolation source: marine sediment core GS10_PC15, 103 cmbsf | place: Arctic Ocean: Southern Knipovich Ridge | collected 2010 | reverse complement strand
GATACTGGCGGATAAGCGGTGTTATATTTGTAAAATCTTCTTTATCCTGTATTGCTGAGTTCAGTTCATTCACACGATCTGTTGCTTTTGACAGATTTTGTGAATCCGGGCAGAGTTTTGTAAACTGCTGGAAAGCATATCTGGCCTGTTTATTTTCTTTATGATGATAATAATACATACCTATATCATATAAGTTTTCAGGATCGTTTGATACGGCCTGTTTTAAGGATATTCTGGCTATTGCTTCATCAAAAGATCTTAATTTTTTACTGTATAACCTTAATATCTTTTGAGCAACTGCTTTATTCTTTTTAATAAGTTCGATGAACTGATCATATTCCACGGATATTAGAAGGGTTTCATCCGTTGTCCGGACAGTTTCCAGTCTCGGCCTTTTACTCATACATGAAACTACGCCGAAATAATCACCGTCAGAGATAATATTCTCATTCGGGTTGTCTGTGATCTCTATTTCCCTTATGATCTTTGCATTCCCCGTTTTTATGATCAGGAAATTGTGGGGATTGCCTCCCCCTTCAACATATACTACTGCATCTTTATTTGCTCGATAAACTTTTAATTTTAAATCAGTCATTTATTTCTCCTTAATAAACCACAGAGTACACAGAGAATATCACAGAGATCAGATAAAATAATAAAATTAATATTATTACTCCTCTGTGTGCTCTGTGGTTATATTCATTTTCATCGTTTGTGGGTGTCACCTTCAGGTGACATGATGACTCCTTTAATATAGTATAATTATCGAAAAAAAAGGTTCAATTCTTTATTTAATCATTGCCCTGATCAATATTTTTTTTCTTTTAATACTTTCAAATTATAGAAAGCTTCAGTAAAATCAGGATCATGTTTTTTCGCTTTTTTATACATGGACTCAGCTAAACTGTATTCTTTTTCCTGAAAATGGATATTACCGAGGCTTAAGTATGCCATGGCTTTAATATCATCATTGCCGGGCATTCTTGTTGCCTGATGGAAATAATCCTTTGCTTTTTCATATTCGCCCGTATTAAAATAGATCAGCCCGTAATTATAGTTAATCAGGGGCTCGCGTGAATTAAGTATGAAAGCCTTATTTATATATTCAAGAGCTTTATTATACTCCTTTTTTTTAATATATATTGTAGAAAAATTTGCATAGATCTTATATTGATAGTCAGTACCCGTATTCATATCCAGCGCGAGTTTAAAGTAATGTTCCGCATTTTTATAATCCTTGATCTTATAATACAGATTGCCCAGTTCAAAATACCCCAGTATTTCATTTGGGAACTTCTCGATCAGCCTGACAAAATTATTAATTGACAGATCAATTTTATCTTCCTGAAAGAGCAGCCTTGATTTTATAAGATATAATTGCATATTATCCGGATCAAGTTTTATAGCTTTATTTATATTCTTCAGTGCATTTTCGAAATCATTATTTTCCAGGTATACAAGGCTGATATTATATAAAATATTAGTATCCAATTTATCTATTTCCAGGGCTTTGTTATACAGTTTTAATGCTTCGGTATAGTTTTTCAGCTTTAAATATAAATTTCCCAGATTTACATAAGCGATCTTGGCTTCATCCGGGGTGGGGGAGAATTCCAATGCCTTTTTATAAGAGGAAACAGCCTGATGGATATCATCTTTTTTTAAATAGATATCACCCATTAAAAGCAGTATTTCTGTTTTTGCTTTATAATGCCGGGTGAGGTATTTATAATGCTTGAGTGCTTTATCATATTCACCAAACCTCAGGTACAGCTCGGCAAGATTCTTTATGGTATTATCATTTTTTGTATTAAGTTTATAAGCTTTCTCAAAATGGGCCATTGCTTTTTCATATTTACCATTAAATTTATATAATGTGCCCAGCCGGTAATGGACATCATATTCATCTTTAAACTCTACAGCTTTTTTAAAATGAAATAATGATTTTTCATAATTTCCTTCCTGAGCAAAATAATTGCCAAGGCTCTTGGCGGCTTCGTTTTTTATTTTATCAGGGAGGTCTTCTGCTTTGATTATCTTTTCCAGGGCTTTAATGCCTTTATCTGTTTTTTTTAATTTAAAGTAGCATATTCCCTTATTATACATGATCTCGCTGTCATCAGGATTTAAGTTCCCGGCTCTGGTATAATAGAGCAGGGAACTGGAATAGTCCTTTAAATAAAAATAAAGAGAAGCAAGGGAGAGGTAACTTTTAACAAATTTTTTATTATACTTTACAGCTAAGAGCAGGGCATCCACGGCTTTTTGATACTTATTTTTATGTTTATATACTATACCAAGGTTATGATAAATAAGCCCGTCTTTCCTGTCAACCTCCAGAGCTTTCTGCAAGTATTTAACAGCAAGGTCATAATGAAGATAATCATCAAAAATATTGGCGAGGTTGACCAGGGCTGCTTTTTTTTCTATTTCAGAAAGCTGCAGTTTTAAAGCAGATTGAAATAAAAACTTGGCTTTTTCCAGATACCCTGTTTCATAGGATCTTATGGCATCCAGTACTTTTATATTTTTTATTCCTTTGTCTTTATATAATACTTTATTATAAGAGATAATTACATATCTTTTTATTTCTTTTTCTTTTTCCTGTGAATAATTTTTAATAAAGAAGTATGCAATAATAAGAATTAGCAGGGTGACTGATGCAGTTATCAGGTGGGAATAATTTTTTTTAAACCATCGTTTACTCTTTTTATACCATTGTTTTATCTTTGTAAGCCATTGTTTAATCTTTTTTCTTAAAGCAGGGCTGATGATCAATGTTATTTTATTTTTTTTTGATTTCTTTGTTTTTGATGCCATCTAATATCCCGTTAATGAACTGATATGATTTTTCAGTACTGTAAAGTTTTGATATCTCAATTGCCTCGTCAATCGCAACATTGGCAGGAATATCTTTTCTATATAATAATGAGTATATAGAGAACCTTAAAATAGCTTTATCAACCGGGGAGATCCTGTCAATGGTCCAGTGGGCGGAATATTTAACAATTAACTTATCTATCTCATCCGTATGATCGACTGCACCATTAATTAAATCAAATATAAATTCCCGCAAATCATCAGAAATTTTTTCTGTGATCCAGTCAAGCTTTAATACTTTTTCCCGTGAAATATTCCCTATATCTATCTGGTAAAGAGCGGATAAAATTGAAACTCTGCCGAACCTGCGTCCAGGCACTGAAAAACTCCTTTAATAAAATAATACTTGAACCACAGAGAGCACAGAGCTCTTGATACCATTCTGATGGTAGAAATAATGAATTTTACAGAAATTTTATATATGATTTACTCAATTTCTCTCTTTTTTCTTATAAAATCTCTGTGTACTCTGTGGTTTTTTATTGTTAAATATTATATCTCTTTTAATAAATTAACCATCTCAATAGCAGCCATGGCTGCATCAGTACCTTTATTCCCGCTTTTGCCGCCTGCCCTGTCAATCGCCTGTTCCATTGTATCAGCCGTGATCACACCGTATATTACAGGGATCTCTACCATCAAATTTACTTCTGCAATACCTTTAGTGGTTTCTCCGGCGATATAGTCGAAATGCGGGGTTTCCCCCCTGATAATTGAAGAGAGGCAGATAATAGTTTCATATTTTTTTGATTTTGCCAGTTTCAATGCAAAGACAGGTACTTCAAAAGCACCAGGTACTTTAAAAATGTTTATATCTTTTAAATCAGCTTTATGTCTTATAAGGGCATCCATGGCACCGTCAAGCAGTTTGTTAGTAATAACACTGTTGAAACGGGAAACAATAATGCCTATTTTTATACCTTTTGCATCCATTTTTGCTTCTTTTATTTGATATTTCATAATAATTCTCCTTTAAAATTAACCACAGAGGACACAGAGAATATAATAATTATTCTTATATTTCCTCTGTGCACTCTGTAGTTTTTCATATTTTTTCATACTTTATTTTGATACTAACATATTATATAATTCATAGTTATTAGTTTATAGTGTAGAATCTATATAAATTTTATTTAAAGTCAACAAAAAAAGGTGTCCGCAAATAATTATCTTTAACAAAAAGTTATATCCAGCTATATTACATTTGCTAATAATTGTTATATAGCCGGGCAAAATTTTTATAGAAATTTGATTTGAGAATGTTATGATTATAAGAAATAAAGAGGGCTTAGGATCCCGAGCCCGAAGGGTCGAGGGAGAAAATAATGAATAGGAGAAAAGGCTATAGTGCCCAGCAGGCTTCTTAGTGCATCTCCGGAGGTGGTGAATTTGCGAAAACCGGCTTTGGGTTATCAGTAAAAAAATGATGAAGAGAAGATTCCTGATTAGATTACTCTTAATATTGGTCCTGCCTTCAACATGCATGGCAGGATCCGCTTACGGCGAGAAGAAATCATCTGAGACAGACAAAGACGGGTTCGTCTCCATTTTTGACGGCAAGACGCTAAAAGGATGGGAAGCAATGCCCGCTAATATTGCACCTGCGTGGACTGTAAAGGATGGTATGATTGTCGGTGATGGCGGCAAGGGTGTAGGCTACCTGACCTATAAAAAAAAAGACATTGCAGACCTGGAACTCAAGCTCAAATATCGTTTCCCCCACAAGGGCAACAGCGGTATCAGCATTCGTGCCCGCATAGACGAGACAGGCCGCCGGGATTTTCAGAGCTACCACGCGGACCTGGGCCATGTTGGTAAAGGCAAGAGGATTCTCGGTGCCTGGGATTTTCACACACCCGGCCGCAGGGAGCATGACTGTTGGCGCGGTATGCGGCTGGTGATCGACAAAAATGACAAGCCGAAACTGTCCAGAATAAAAGGTGCTGTGACCAGGGAAGAGATAAATAAAGGGGATTGGAATACAATTCATGTAGTCGTCAAAGGCAATAATTTCAAGTTTTTCATCAATGGCAAGCTTGCCTCAGAATTCACAGAACATCTACCCATGGAAAAGCGCCTCCATAAGGGTATGATCCAGTTACAGGTGCATGATCCCGGCATGATCGTGCATTTTAAAGATATTCGCTTGAAGATCCTGAAATAATTGACAAAGAAGATTGACAAGCAGGTGGCGGCTCATCCACATTTAAAATTCGAAAAGCACTTGACAAATGATTATAGTTGGTATATATTATTAATGTGGTCTCAAATGTGGACACATTATAAGCTGCATATCAAGGAGGTTTTTAATGAGTATATCAACAGATTTAGTAAAAAGCCGGCATATAGGAATAAGAAATTTAAAAATGAATTTTTCTAAATATATTAAGAATAACAAGCCTATAATTGTTACAGACAGGGGAGTGCCGATCAATGTAGTTATGCCGTATTCTGACATGATAGAATTGCTGGATATAATTGATGAACTTACAGATATTGAAACTGTTAAAACTGTACAAGAAGGCAGAAAAGCAATAAAATCAGGAGTAAAAGGAATTCCAACTTCAAATCTTTTTAATCAGATAAGAGCAAAACGCAGATGAAATATAATGTAAGGTTCCCAAATAAGAATATCGAAAAAAAATTCAGCAAAACCCTTCTGAAAATTAAAAAGATAAAAATTCAGGATAAAATCATTAAAGAGGTTGAAAAACTCAGTGATAATCCAAGGCCTCATAATAAAAACCTTTTTAAAAAGATAAAACCGCCTGTTCAATTTTATCAAAGGACTGCTCAGTATAGAATAAGAATTAGTGCCTACAGGGTATTATATGATATTGATGATGAAAAAAAAACTGTCTGGATACTGGTATTAAGAAGGCGAAGTGAGAAAACATATAAATGAGTTTAAGGCAAGAGAAAATTATGAAGCGTATAAAAAACAGATGCTGACTGTTATTAGCAGTGATCCTGACTGCCCATGAGGGCGATAAACTCATCCATCACGCTGCCCCTGATACTGTTTTATTTAAATTTAATACCTACTCCCAATTTCATGTTTATACCGCCTGATTTGTCTTCATGTAAAATATTATATTGAGCTTTTAATTTAACAAGAATCAATTCAGTATAATGCAGTTGTCCATAAATACTTATTCCAATGCCCATTTCATATTTAGACTGTGAGTTACTCTCTTCATTTATATTCTGGTTTAGACTGATAATACTATACATGGGAGTCAATCCGGCACCAGCTTCAAGACTGCCTTTAAGAAAAGAATACTCAATAGGCAGTAAAATATCAAACCAAGAAACTTCAATACTACCGGTTTTTATCTGATTACCATTTATACCAGTTAAAGATGTATCAACAATTTGGCCGAAGGAGTAGTTGAATCCGATACCGGCTCTAGCCGAACTTAAATCAATAAAACTTAATTTAATAAAACTTAAATTTTTAAAATAACACAAACTAAGGCCAATCTCGCCTTTCTCGAAACCATTGCCGTCACTAATAGTTTTAATCTTCTCATTAATAGAAGAATAAGACGGTGTATTAATAGAAGTATATAAAATGATCTGATTATCAGCATAGATAACCAAAGGCAGTAATAAAAAAATAATAAAAAAAATAAGTGCTAAAGCACTTATTTTCACCCTCGACCCTTTGGGCTCGGGACTCAGAAGCATAGGGGGTTTCACCGCTACCCGGTAGGGCACCTTCGGTCTGGCGTTACGCAACAAGCCACTGGCTTGTTGCGTAACTATCACCCCTTGGGCTTCTGAGTCCCGAGCTTGCCGAGGGTGAATTTCGCAAAATTCCCCAAACCCCAATGCAGAGTATCGAAAATCATTCAATTTCCGATACTCAATAATATAATAATTTTTCATAAAATGATCTCTAGTTTTATGGTGTATTCAAATGCTGCTGGATCTTATTAATTAAGTTGTCATCCGGTTGAATAACAAGTAAACTATTAGACATAATAGCGGCGTTGATTTTCTGTTGTGAATAATTCAGATCTCCCTGACTGCTTATAAAATGTATATAAAAAGTTTCATTATCTCCTTTTAGGCAGGCCGCATCCATTAGAGCCCCAATAATATTTGTGTTCGTCCAGTACTGTTTTATTTCATTCGAATTTATACTTGCACCATTTGTTATTGATGCAAGGTAATTATCTAATCTATTATCGCATTGAATTTCATTTTCATATATATACAGGTCTATAACTTTTGTTCCATCCAGTATTTTATTTGCATTGTCAATGCTGAATTCCACACTATAAATTCCGTTTGTAGGTGAAACGAAGGTTCTTGTGTAAATTCCATTGTTGTTTATACAGGTTTGAGGGGCATCATAGTTCTGCCCGGGTGCTTTTACCTTTGCTGTTACGCTATTAACTCCCTTGTATGCCGGTGTGCAGTTAACTGAAACATTATCCCCGTTAAAATAGTATGTGCCCTGCTGTTTTTCTGTACTGTCTGATCCGGTATGGGTAAAAGGATTAATTTCACTGCCGCAGTTGTAAATCAGGGCTAAAATACAGCAAATAAATAATATTAATTTAATAATTTCCGTTTTATTTTTCATATAATTAAATAAGCGCTAAAGCGCTTATTTCCACCCTCGACCCTTCGGGCTCGGGACTCGGAAGCATAGGGGTTCCCCCTCTGGCGTTACGCAACAAGCCACTGGCTTGTTGCGTAACTATCACCCCTTGGGCTTCTGAGTCCCGAGCCCGAAGGGTCGAGGGTGAATTTCGCAAAGCTTGTCCTCACGAATGCGGGGATTCCCCAAACCCCAATGCAGAGTATCGAAAATCATCCAATTTTCGATACTCTTAAATAATATTAAATATATAAAAAGAAAGTCAATAATAAAATGTTAGTAATTGATACTTGTATGATTTATATCATTGCATCAAAGTGTTAAGTTTAGTCGTTTTCAGGCGGAATAACATAACCGTCTTCATTAATTTTTATTGTTACTGTTCTATTTCCTTTTTTACCTGTTACATCAAAAATCCTGGGGCCCCATTCATAGGAATGATATCTGTACCAGGGTTTGCAATGAGCAAGGTTCCAGTTGTCCTGTCCTGCCAGTTCGCCGAATTCAACTGCAAAATATCCTTTATCCTCAGAATCCAGGCGTCTTTGTTCTCCTTTATTGGGCCAATCAACCTGGTTTTTCCAGGGTTTTCCATAGCCAAGAGAACAGATCTGGTTGCCATTTATTACCATTGGTTCATCTGGCTTATTACGATAATAACGTTTTAAAGGACTGAATAAACGGCTGGGATCAGTTTTAATGATCCTGGGATAAAATGTATCAAATAATCTTGATTTGTGTTCTTTTCTTACTTTCTCGTTATATAATTCCCAGACAATTATGCTTGGATGATTCCGAACCTGTTTCATGTCTGCTATATATTCATCTACCTGCTGGTTTAATTTTTTTCTGGCCCCACCCCATGAATTTCCGCCTTCTGTCCATTCTGAGCGGTTCCAGCCCGTTGAAACCCAGTTGAACATGATGCCAAGCTGATCTGCGTATTCAGTATAGCGCGGATCACTGTAATGGCAACTGGGAAAATGGATACGCATAGTATTTCCAAGTTTTTTCCCCATTAATATCTGTTTAATAATCAAATCATTCGGCGCACAGCGGTGCCAGGTTGCCAGCTCTGTCAGAGGTGCTGGAAACTGCATGCATGTAGCACCGTTGAGCATTTCAGCCTTGCCATTGATACGGAATGTGCCGTCACTCTGGCTGATTGTGCGGATTCCCGTAGTGATAACATGATCATCCACAGGCTTCCCGGATTTATTAATAAGAGTTGCTTTGACTTTATAGAGATTAGGTGTTCGAAATGTCCAGAGTTTCGGATCAGGGATCAAGAGATCTATTGGGATAGTTTTTTCATTTCCTTTTTCCAGATTAACAGAGATCATTTTCTCAGCAGCCGGTTTACTCTTCTCATCAGGGAACCAGGGGTATAGCTGAATCCGTACTTTCCCTGAAAATTCTTTATTATCATCATTTTTAATTGTGATCTCGCCTTTCATTTTGGCGGACTTATTAATATCTGTTGTGTATAGATATACATCTTTGATATGGTTTTTTTCAGTTAAATCCAGGGAGATCCTTGCTGAGAACCATCCATAGAGAAGATCATCTCCTGTATGGCCGTCTTTTATGAAATAGTCTTCAGGAATATGATCAACTTTTATAGCAATAAGGTTCTTACTCTTTTTTTTCAGATAAGAACTGACATCTAAAGTGATTGGTTCGCGTCCCAGCCGGGCTATTTTTTTACCGTTGATATAGACCTCACCACCCGGATCCAGGGCATCAAGATTTAATAAAGCCATCTGAAAATTACCCACAGAAACAACTTTCCGCATATAAAGATCTCTTCCTTTGTTCCGTTCACTGCCAATAGCAAGCGGCAGGCTGGCTCCTGCTGTCCAGTTACTATCTTTGTAATTTACATTCTGCCATTTGTCTATTTCAGGAGAGATGTCGAAATCTTCATCAATAAATGTCTTTACAGTAAATGTACGAAGCCTTACATCTATATGAGGTTCATATCCTACACCCCATATATTATCAATCTTTTCGTTTTTTATTCCCTTTATGGAAAAATTATCAATATGCCTTATGCTCTCTTTATTCTGTATATCCACAGCATAGGCTATTAATTTATCATTAATATAAAGATTATACTGCCGCCCAATAGCTGACAGATCAACTTCAACTTTAAATTCATACCATTTATCCGGCTGAAACGCATCGCTTTGCTTTTCTTTATCTCCTGAAAAATAAACAAACCTGCCTTTATTATTAAATCCAACTGTTACAGCGGGTCTATCTCCCTGGGATAAGGAAAAAAGAGCTTCATTGGTTTTATTTGTAAGTTTTACTTTCCATTGCATTAAGAAACGCCATTTTTGTGAAGATATATCTTTATTAATAGTAATAGACTTTTCTGTAATGATCATACTGCCTTTGCTGATCTTTGTACCTTTAAACTTGTTCCATTTTTTAATGCGGTTTTTATCTTCTTTTCTTTCTCCATCGGAGTATCCGATCCATCTCCAGTTGTCATTCAGCAGGACTCTTCTTCTTACATCCGGCAGAGGCTGTGGTTTTATCTTTTTCAGTGTATCATCTACTTCTTTTTTACTGACTACTTTTGTATCTAAATCAGGGTCATTGAAAAACCGGGAAGCATAGAGGCCATAATTTTTTAAATATTCTACTCTTTTTGCAGTTTCTTTTACAGCTTTCGAATTCTTTTTTGGGGCTTTTTTCTTTTCCCCCTTTTTCTTCTTTTTGCTTCCTTCTTTTTTAAATAAAGACATCCCGTTGAATTTTTCATCTTTACTGAAGCGCCTGAATTCAAATGATTTTGATATCTCTTTATTATTTCTTTTTGCAATATATTCAATACCATAATATCCTTCTTTTGGAAAATCAGGTTTGAATTCTTTCAGTTTTTTAACAGTTCTCCCTTCCTTCAGTTTAATACGGGAATATTTTGCTTTGTCAACAATCTTGTTATCCATATCTTTAACAAGAATGCTAAGATCAATTATTTCTTCCTTACCCAGGTTCATAACAACAGGGGATATGGAATCGCCAGGCCCGTAATACAGGTCAAGATCATCACTGGCAGGGAATACTTTTTGAAAGGCTGCTTTTAAAGTATAATAAGAAAGCTTTGCATGGTCGAGATAATCTATTAATGGTTTCATGTAAGTCGCAGAATTTCCGCCTCCCCTTAAGGTACACCAGACTATACCATCAATATCTCTTAAGCGTGAATCCTTTGCTGAATTATATCCTGCCAGAGCCTGCCAGGCCTGGCTTGTTCTCCATTCTTCACAGGATAAGTTCCTGCCTATACTTCCTATGTCATAGCTTCTTTTTGAATTTTTTGTCTTTCCAAGTTTTATTCTTTTTACATTGGCCAATTTGCCAAATTCCCATTCAATAGTGCGCAGCACTTCGCCGGGGATCAGTTCCCCGTCAATAGTGATATCTTCTAATATTGGTTTAGGTGACGGCTTTGATAATTTTGTTCGTGCTTCTGCATCTTGAGTCGGGATAAACAGATTAAAAAGCAGGCAGGATATTATGACCAATCCTGATAATAATCGATAATTAAATATTTTTTTCATACGTATAATATATTTTTTTATATTGAAATGTCAAATAATTATCTTTGAAATTTGTAATCGGTAAGAAGCTGTTAAAAAATTGGAAGTTTGATTTAAAATATATATGTTTATATGATGATGAAAATAAAAAAACAATAACAGCCATACTGTTTATTCTTTTATTAGGAGCGACTATTCTGTGCGGAGCAGAGCATCTTAGGTGGAAAGCTAACTGGATAGGCCTTGCTGATTCAAGCCAACCCAACACCTGGCTCTGCTATCGGAAAGAAATTAATATTAAGGTAAATTATGGTGCGAAAAATATTAATAATAACTTTAATGCTTTTAATTAGCTGCACGGGAAAATATGTACAACAGAAAGGCATACAATATCTTGATAATAACATAATCAAGATCGGTGTCAACCTTAAATGGGGTGGAGCCATCACATACCTGTCTCTTTCAGGGACGAATGATAATCTGATCAATAATCACGACCTGGGCCGGCAGATCCAGCAGTCCTATTACAGCGGCCCGAGTGTTCCCAGTAATCCTAAATGGAGACAAAGCAAACTCTGGGCATGGAACCCTATCCAAACAGGGGATGTATGCAGGATTCCCGGAAAAGTGATAGAGTTTAAAACTAATAATAATCAAATTTATTTAAAAAGTATTCCCATGCAATGGGCTCTTTCTAATATTCCCGGAGACTGTACATTTGAAAACCGGATTAGTTTAAAGGATAATACAGCTTATGTGCGATGCCGGTTAGTTAATAATAGAAAAGATAAAACTTTTTATAAAGCCCGCTCTCAGGAATTGCCTGCTATGTATAACATCAGCAGACTTGATTCCCTTTATAGTTATACAGGGGGAAAACCATTCACTCGTGATAAATTAAAAATAATTAAAACTCCGCCAATGCAAAATGGACGGATCAAATGGGCACATTGGTATGCAACAGAAAACTGGGCAGCTAATGTTGATAATAATAAATGGGGTGTGGGGATCTATTCACCGGGAATTTATAAATATATCGGAGGATTTTATAAAGGGCATGATCCTCATTGGAAACAAAAAACATCCCCTATGGATGCCCCCTGCAGTTATATTTCTCCTTTACAAACTGATCACCTTGACCATAATATTGTTTATGAATATACTTATACTTTGATCGTAGGCTCTCTTAAAGAAATACGGGATTTTGTATATAAGGTAGGAAAAAATAAAAACAGGCCTGATTATGTTTTTAAAAAAGACCGGCAACACTGGCATTACAAAGGACTAAGGGATAAAGGATACCCTGTTAATAATGAATTGCATGTTAATTTAACCAATCAGGGATATATGATCAGCCCCCCTGCATTCTGGAAAGCAAAAGATGTACCTGTTTTATATATAAAAGCTGCATACAATTCGTCTTCAACATACGGGCGAGTTTCCTGGAGAACCTGGGGTGAAAGGGAATCAAAAAAGAAAAGTATCCGATTCAAGATCAAGCCGGGTAATAAATATCATACATATAAAATAGACCTCTCTTCATCATCTGATTATAAAGGGATTATTACCGGGTTGGAATTCGCACCAGCAGAAAAAAGCGGTGTTGGGAATCATGTAAAGATTAAATATATTTCTTATACTAACAGGTAATGATATATTATAATTTTCATAACTGATAACCCGGGGCATCTTGGAGACTGCCTGGCGGGCGGTATTGATCATTATTTTTGTATGCTCATCTGAATTTTTTTTTGAGATCAGTCCTTTAAAAGGGTATGGAGTTTCTTGTTTTTTATCAAGTGGCCAGCTTTTCTGGTTCGAAGATAAAAAACAAGAACTCCATACACTGGCACTATTTAACAGGAGGAAAACATGGATCAAAATAATAATAATGAAAAACCGGACAAAGAAAAAAGATCTTCGTATATTCAGGAATTCAAAGAAAAAGGATTTGAGATCAGTGTGTACAGCAATGGATTAGTAATTAAATCCATTGATTATCATTCAACCCCTCTTTTCCTTGACGAAGAAAAAATTAAATCGTTAGGCCTGCATTTGGATAAGAAAAAAACAGAAAAATTAAAAAAGTGGGAATAGGAAGGAATGAAGAAGGTATATTATTGTTTAATTATCATGCTGATTCTTTCCCAATTCCCTAATTGTAAAAATAAAGAGAACGAGAAAGATAAAACTGATCTCGCATCTTCTAATAGTAATATTATCCCTGTTATTTCAAAACCTGAATACGGGGAACAGTAGCGTACTATGAATATAAGAATTATTATAATATAAGTGAATTATGAATAGACGAACTTTAATTAAAAATATTAATTTCGATGGCTTTTTCGCTATTTAATACTGTTAACGATCCCTTGTTCTGTGGAGGCCATTGGTAAGTATCCCGCATTATTTTTATTTTAAAATAGTTGAAAAATGAATATAACTTAATAAATTTAAAATAATAAAATGTCTATTGATCCCGAACTTTCAAAATGCCTCTCATGAGGTGCAGAAGGGCCGGGGGGGAAAAGTTAAAATGAAAAATTTGAATAAAACTGTTACAGGTGTATTAAAAATAAATACTGATAAAGCCAGTGTCCTCCTGGACCCGGCAAGATCATTCCGCAGCGCAGGGCCGGCTGACCCGATCGTTTCCAATAATCTGATTAATAAATATAATTTAATCCAGGGATCGACAATATCCGGAACACTCACGGAAAATAACAATAAACTAGTTGTAGATAAAATAAATTCAATATGCGGATTATTACCGGATGCTTATGCTAAAAGAACCCCGTATACTTCCTTAACTGCTATTGATCCCCTGGATCGGTTTAATCTTGGTATTTCAGGAGAAAAAAGCATGAGGATCATTGACCTGGTAGCCCCTATAGGAAAGGGAACCCGGGGGATGATT
>SDBT01011930.1_pt1 | contig 13964 bp, 14 predicted proteins | sample 2277101 | NCBI WGS metagenome assembly SDBT01 (sample SAMN10404973, study PRJNA504765) | marine sediment metagenome | isolation source: marine sediment core GS10_PC15, 103 cmbsf | place: Arctic Ocean: Southern Knipovich Ridge | collected 2010 | reverse complement strand
TGTTGGTGCAATATTAGTTAAAGATTCTCACATTATATCTACAGGGTATAATGGAACTCCCGCGGGATTTAAGCATTGCACCAAGGAAACTTGTGTTAGACAAAATTTGAAAAGCGGAGAAAAGCCCGAATTATGTCGAGGTGTCCACTCAGAGATCAATTGTATTGTTCAAGCTGCGATTCATGGGACTTCTATAAAAGGTGAAACTACATTATACTCTACAACTTTTCCCTGTATGAGTTGTTTAAAATTAATAATTAATGCGGGGATTAAGCGATTGGTTTATAAAGAGGGTTATAATATGGAGAATAAAGTAAAACAGGAACTAGTAAAAGAATCTGATTTACTTATTGAAAAATTTGATAAAAACACTTTTTGATGAAACTTAAATCACTTTTTATTGGAACTGGAATATAATTTTTCAAATCATAGGATCTATGGATCATTATTTAAGTAAAATCACGAATACTCAATTTTAGTTAATACGTATCAACATTTAAATATGAATTTATGTTCATTTTCATATTTATATGGGTATGAATTTATGAAAGCGATTGTATGGACAAAATACGGATCACCGGATGTTCTTCAGCTTAAAGAGGTAAAAAAACCTACTCCCAAGGACAATGAAACACTGATAAGAATATATGCAACAACAGTAACAGCGGGTGACTGTGAATTGCGAGCGTTAAAATTCCCTATCTTGGTAAGGTTCCTTTTTCGAGTTGGATTTGGTTTCAGAAGACCAAGAAAAAGGTTTTCTATACTAGGGATGGAGCTAGCCGGGGAAATTGAATCGGTAGGCAAAGATATAAAACTATTTAGGAAAGGTGACCAAGTTTTTGCAGATACCGGTATTTCTCTTGGTGCTTATGCTGAGTACATATGTCTGCTTGAAGACGGTACGGTGGCAATAAAACCAGCCAATATGACCTATGAGGAGGCTGCCGCCGTTCCTATTTGAGGACTTGAGGCATTGCATTTTCTTAAAAAAGCAAATATTCAGAAAGGACAAAAAGTTCTTATCTGTGGAGCTTCTGGAAGTATAGGTACTTTTGCGGTACAGCTTGCCAAGTACTTTGGGGCAGAAGTTACCGGGTTAGGCAATCCCACGAGTTTAGAATTGATGAAATCTCTTGGAACCGTTAAGGTAATTGATTACACTAAAGAGGATTTTACCAAAAGCGGTGAGATCTATGATGTTATTTTTGACGCGATAGGCAAGAGTTCGTTTTCAGCTTGTAAAAGATCGCTAAATAAAAAAGGATTATATCTTTCAGCCAACCCTGGGCTATCATTGATTAATCGAGATAAATGGAATTCAAGGAGAAGCGACAAGAAAGTAATAACGGGGAACAGGGATACAGCAAGGGAAAGGGCTGAAGATTTAATTTTCCTCAAAGAGCTTATTGAGGCGGGAAAGATAAAATCGGTCATAGATAGACACTATCCGTTGGAACATATTCCCGAGGCTCATAGCTATGTTGAAAAAGGGCAGAAAACGGGAAATGTAGTAATAACCTTGGAGGAATAGTTATGAAAGCGATTGTAACAAAACACTGCACCCCATGGTTATTTCGCAGTGACTCATTGAGTTATGTGAACTTGGTCGTTATACGTTCAATAATGTATATTTTTTGTATTTTCAAAACAGATAATTACCCTAAATCATAAAGATCTCGAAGCGAAATGTACTCAGTTATAAAATAAATATTATGGTTTGGTTTTAGAAGTATTAGAATAATAAAAACTAGATCAAACGTCTAATTATATTACTGTTAAATAATTTAACTAAATAATTTCTATATAAATATTTTAATACTACCTCATCTCCTCAAATATAAAAGTCCTAGAAATCAATAAATGAAACAAAGTGATAAGTATGGTTGAATATCAAGATATTTTAGCAGCTTACGACCGAATAAAAGGGATTATAAATAAAACCCCTGTTATGACTTCTAGAACTCTAAATGAATTATTGAATGCTGAAATTTACTTTAAATGTGAAAATTTTCAGAGAGTCGGGGCGTTTAAAATGCGTGGTGCTTATAATGCTATCTCACTCCTTACTAAGGAACAGTTGAACAAAGGAATTATAGCTCACTCAAGTGGTAATCATGCCCAAGCAGTTGCACTCTCTGCAAAATTATTAGGAATAAAGGCAACTATAGTTATGCCAGAAACTTCACAACAAGTTAAGATAAATGCTACAAAAGATACCTATGGAGCAGAAGTAGTTATGTGTAAAAATTCACTAGAAGCACGACATAACACAACTCAAAAATTAATAGATAAACATGGATTTACTTTAATACATCCTTATAATAATGATAATATAATCGCAGGGGCGGGAACAACCGCTTATGAATTTTTATGCCAGCAAAGTGAATTAGATATGATATTCTCACCGGTAGGAGGGGGTGGTTTGATAAGTGGTACATGTATTGCTGCTAAAGGGTTTAGAAAGAACATCAAGATTTATGGTGTTGAACCTCAAAATGTTGATGATGCATATCGTTCAATGAAATCTGGTAAAATTGAATCTAATGAAACAATTAATTCTACTGCTGATGGTTTATTAACAACTTTAAGCGAGAAGACTTTTAAAATTATACAAGAAAATGTTGAACAAATTATTACGGTTTCTGAACAAGAGATTTTAAACGCTATGCGATTTCTTTGGGAGAGAATGAAATTAGTAGTGGAACCCTCAGGAGCATGTTCTCTAGCTGGAATCATGTCAGAGAAAATTTCTGTAGAAAATAAAAAGGTCGGTGTAATAATTAGCGGAGGAAATATTGATATAACGAGCTTTTTTGAATTATTAGATAATAAAATTAAGTAGCGGAATTCTAAAAATGAAAGTTGGATATATTCAAACATCTCCGAAGTTTGGAGAAAAGGAAGAGAATTTTAAACAAATAGAAAATGTAGTGGGAGATATTGAAGTAGATCTAATAGTATTGCCAGAACTTTTCGCTACAGGATACACTTTTGTCTCAAAAGAAGAAGCTCAAGAAATGGCTGAGAAGAAAGGTGGAGAAACATCTAATTTTCTAAAGGATATTTCTCAGAAAACAGGAGCTATAGTAATTGGTGGATTTATTGAAAAAGAAGGTTCTGAGATTTATAATTCATCAATTATGGTCTTTAAAGAAAAACTAATTGGAACTTACAGAAAAATTCACTTATACTATAAAGAAAAAGTCTGGTTTTCTCCAGGTAATAAAAATTTACAAGTCTATGAAGTAAATGGAATAAAGATTGGAATAATGATCTGTTTTGATTGGATTTTTCCGGAAACAGCCAGGACTTTAGCTCTTCTTGGAGCAGATATAATTGCCCATCCAGCAAATTTAGTACTTCCTTATTGTCAAAAGGCTATGGTTACACGATGTTTAGAAAATCACGTTTTTGCTATTACTTCTAATAGAATTGGACAAGAACAACGAGGAAAAGATAATTTTACTTTTACAGGGGCAAGTCAAATTACATCTAATAAGGGAGAGATTCTTTCATCAGCACCAATCGATAAAATTTGTGCTGATTTTGTTGATATTGATGTAAAGGAAGCTAGAAATAAAAAAATTAATGATTTTAATGATTTATTAAATGATAGAAGAAATCAATTTTATTATAAGGGATAAAAATGAAAGCCGCGATCTTTGACGGTAAAGAACTTTTAATTAAAGAAGTTGCTAAACCAAAAATTACTGAAGACGAAGTCCTTATTGGAGTCAAGGCTGCAGGAATTTGCGGTACAGATATAGCTATAGTAAATGGTCATTTATTAACCCCAACACCACTTATTTTAGGGCATGAATTTACTGGTGAAATAGAGGAAGTGGGAAAAAATGTTGATCAATCATGGTTAGGGAAACGTGTAACTTCTGAAATCAATAGTAATATCGACTTTAATTGTTATTATTGCAATCGCAAACTATACAGCCAATGTATTTCAAGAAAAGCATTTGGTCTTGATATTGATGGTGCTTTCGCTGAATATATTGCAGTTGGAGCATATCTATTACATGAAATTCCAGAGAATATTTCATTTGAAGAGGGTACGTTTATTGAACCTTTAGCTGCGGTATATCAAATTTTTGAGAGAATGCCATTAGACCAGAATGATAATATAATAGCTATTTTTGGTCTTGGTAAGTTAGGTCTGTTAATTACACAAGTTGTATTGTCAATGGGATTAAAGTTAATCGTAGTGGATGGATCTGACAAAAAACTATCTTTAGCAAAAAAATTTGGTGCTCAATACCAGATAAACAGATTTATTGGTAAAGTTCCCTCTAATGAGATTAAAGACATAACTAACGGATTAGGTGCAGATATTGTTATCGATGCTACGGGTAATCCTGAAGCGATAAAAAATGTCATTAATTCGTGTAGGACTCTCGGGAAAGTTCATATAAAAAGTACACATGGACTTGATACGCCTATTAATCTAACGGATATTGTCGTACGAGAAATAACGCTTTATAGTAGTAGATGTGGACCATTTGAGAAAGCTATTGAAGGTTTAAAATCAATCAAAATTTCAGTGAAAGGCATGATCTCCAAGGAATTCAATTTAGAAGATATAAATGAGGCTTTTGTCTCATGCAAAAAGGATTCTGATCATATCAAAACAATCATACGAATCTAAATAAACACTTAAAATGGAGATTTAAAACCAAGAATTATAAGAATTCCTTCAATCCTAAATATCCATATATAATTTTTTATTGTAAATAATATAACGAAATAAATAAGAAAAAGTAAAACTTATAGATTTATTTTTTTATTAAATAATTGCTATTGAACATGATTTTAAGTATTAGGATAGAATATATCAATTGAATTATCTATCCCAACTAAAATTAGGGTTGACCAAGAATATTAATATTTTAAATTTATATAGGTATAAGAAGAATCATAAAGGTGTAAAAACAAATCGAATCAATAAAATTAAATTCTCCGTATTTAGGTTTTATATTAGATAAATTCGAGTCTGAAACAGGTGTAAGATTTGAATACTATGATATAAATTATCTTAAAAAGAAAATTAAAGCTAGGATATATCATTTAGAATTAGAAACAAGTAGTTCTTATCTTTATTATATATTAGACCATCCATTGGAAAGTAAGCTTTTTTTAGAGATAATAAATGGGAGTAATTCTTCTTTTTTAACCAATTATAGCCAGTTTAAATATATTAAAGCCTTGCTCAAAAAACATAAAAAAAAGTATATACACATTTGGTCATTCCCTTGTGCTTCTGGAGAAGAACCTTTCTCTTTAGCAATGTATTTTGATCAGTTAAAAAAGAGTGTTGGCAATTCTCCCAAGTTCAAAATTTATACTTCAAGATTCAATCATAATACCCTTGAAAAGGCAAGAAAAGGCATTTATAAAGAAAAAACGATATTAGAAATACCTCAAATCTATAAAAAAACTTATTTTAAAGAAATTCCTATAGCCTCTGCTAATGGAGCTAAATACTCACTTAGTAGAGATATAATAAATAGTGTTGAATTTATTGAAGAAGATATAATAAAGGATCATTCCAAACTCCCAAAATTTGATATTATTGTGTGTAGGAATTTTCTTTTCTCTGTTAAAGAGATTTTTAAAAATAGATTATTAGAAATTTTTAAAGATCATTTAGTAGATATGGGTTTATTAATTATAGGAATATCTGAAATGATAATGAATAAAGATAATATTTTCAAATTAGTAGATTTAAGGAATAGCTTTTATATTAAAAATGATACTCATGATTCGTCGGTAGATTATGCGAGTTGGGAAATTAAACAATTACCTCGTATGGATAGAATTATTAAGCCAAATTTAAAAGGAGAATTAGTTATAAAAATAGGACATTATGCTTTGATTAATTTAACAACCAATAAATTAAATCCATCAAAATTCGCAATTTACGGGTTAGGTTCATGTATAGCGTTAATTCTCCAAGATAAAATAAAAAAAATTTATGGAATTTCTCATATTTTACTACCAAGTTTTAATCCCCTAAAAAACACTCCCCCAATTAGATATCCTCATAAATATGCTGATCTTTCTGTAAAAGATCTATTAGAGAAACTTTTAAGTCATGGAGCAAAACTGAAAAATATTAAAGCTATAATTGTTGGAGGAGCTATTTTTTTTCAAAACTCAAGCAAAAGAAATCAAAATGTTGAAATGGTTGAAACAATATTAGAATCGTTTCAAATTGATATTGAAAAAGGAGATGTAGGAGGAATATTAGGAAGAAATGTTATGTATAATACAGAAAATAATTCTGTCTGGGTAAAAAAGACGGGTCAAACAAGATATAAAGAGATATAATTATCTCATATTATAAAGATTAAAAATAGAATAAGTTAATTACTTATTTCAATTTTAGAAAAATTCTTTCTTACTCTAATTCTATAATAGGTTAATTTTTATTATAATCAATATTAGAATTAATAATTATAATAAGACTAGTAAAAAATGACGATTCATAGCGAAGTAATTAATTCTGACGAACCGGTAAAAGAAGTAATCAAAGAGGAAATCAAATTGCAGCCTTATTGGCATTTAATCTCGTTTTTTTCGACTTATGTTGGATCTTATTTGATTTCCGGTATAATTTTTTTTATTTATATATTGTTTCTTTTTATTCCTTTTGTCTTAAATACTTCTAATCCCATAAAACTATTCACTGAACTTGGTCCTTTAATTTCCTTGTTTTTAATGCCGCTTATATTGATAGGATGCTATATAATACATGTATTTTTCGCTAGCCTTATTACACGTTTTTGGTGGAGGCTTACAGAGAAAAATTGCCCATCAAAAGATGGCATTATCGCAAGAAATATCCCAAGTAAGACTTTAAATTATTATCATATTAGATCTTTCATGATCAAATATCCTAAGAATTTGGTTATTAAAGGTCCATTTCCTTGGTTGATTAATTGGATGTATAAATTTATCGGTACAAATAAAATTGGAAAGGGTACGACAATAGAGGAACAAACCTGTGGAGCAAAATTTATCGAAGTTGGAGATAATTGCTATATTGGAGTTAACAGCATTGTATGCTCCCATCTTGTAGATGGAGTTTTCGGTAATATTTCTTTTTTTAAAGTTAAACTCGGAGATAATATAACACTTTCAAGCTTAAATTGTATAGCTCCAGGAAATGAAATAAATGATAATGCTTATTTATTACCCTTAGCTAGTACTTCTAAATTTAATTTTTTAAAGGGAAATAACTACTACTTTGGTATACCACTTCGGAAAATATTTAAAAGAAAAATTAAGGATTATTTACAATTATCTGAAGCAGAATTTAAAATGGATGAAGAATTAAGGAAAAAACAACTACAGGTTAAAAATACTAAGAAAAAAGGAGATACTGAGAGGGAATGAGGGAATTAAAAGAACCAGAAAAAGAAAAAGAAATCAAAAGTTTAAGTAATAACGATGATGAATTATCAGTTTCTGACTATAATCAATCTTTTGAAGATAATCTGACTGAAAAACCTAAAATTAATGATTTAAAAGAACAAGATCAAGATTTCATGCTTGATTTTACTACAAGCAGTGCTATCTCAAAGGTTAACATTAAATTTTTAGCTATTTACATCCCAGTCTTTTGGTTTAGCGGATTATTAGTTGCATTAATTTGTTACCAGTATACTTGGTTGGCAATTAATGTTGATGGTTTATGGTGGATCGTTCAAATTGCATTTCTGCCTCTTTTTCTTTTAGGAATGCATTTTCTTTTTATTATGGCTTGTGTTTTATTTTGTAAACTATTCCTAATTTTAATCAACCTTATACACCTCCCTAAGGAAGGAGTTTTTTTTGCAGAAATTGGAGATCCTGACTTTGACTTCTGGTGCCTAAGAACGGAGGTAAAAAAGTTAGTCCTATGGCTCTTTAATAATTCTCCCGTGCCTTTAGCTGATATTCTTGGTTTTCGTTGGTTCGGAATGAAACTCGATTTCTCAAGTCATCTTTATGATGCATGGTGTGATGCTGAATTCGTAAAATTTGGCCGACAAGTTTTAATCGGACAAGGAGCATCAGTTATGAGTTCAATGGTTGTTGGGAAATACTTGATAATAAAAAAAATTGTCTTAGGCGACTATGTAGTTGTAGGAGCACAGGTTAGTTTAGCTCCGGGAACAATTGTTGGAAAAGACACCATTATTGGTGCCATTTCAGTAACCAAATTTAACCAAATTTTAGAAGAAGGTTGGGTTTATATGGGTGTACCTCCCAGAAAAATAAAACCTAATAAATATGCAGAATCGCAGCGAGATATTATTATAAAAAAGGATGTAGATGACGAAAAAAAATATGAAGTTAAAAAGGAAGTAAACATTGACGAGGATAAAAAAGGTTTGCTATAGAATAAAATATTGTCCAAATTAAATATATCATGAGGTGACAAAAAAGATAAGCGTACCATCAGCTATGAGAATGGGGCCATTTACATCAATGGTATTAGTAAAGAAAAGATACATTTTTTTTTATGTATTTTTAATATGGATAAGCGTTCTTTCGATTACTTTAGAATTCTGGGTTTATTGGCAAGAGATGTTCACCTGGAATTTTCTATATGCCTGGAATATAACACACTTTTATATCTTTTTTCCATTGATATGCATTGTAATGTACATAACTATTGTTTTTTCTTCATTATTCTTTGCAAAAATATTATTAATTTTCGTGAATGCGATTCATAAGCCCCGCGAAGGAATTTTTCTAAGGGAAACATCTAATAAGGATTACCGATATTGGAGCATACGCAATACTATAAAACGATGGCCGGTTTGGCTTTCACATAGGTTTCCCTTTCCATTTTTAGACAATATATGCTTCAAGATGTTTGGCGTCAAGACAAAATTTTCAAATTCTTTATTCGAGGGCTGGGTAGACACAGAATTTATAGAATTCGGAGAAAATGTAGTTGTTGGACAAGGAAGTATTATTCAATCATCAACAATAATTGGCAACCTCTTAATAATCAAAAAGACAATAATAGAGGAAAATGTTAGGATAGGAACCCACGCCATCGTCATGCCAGGTACGCACATTGGAAAAAATTGCGTTTTAGCAGCAAGTTCAGTTGCTATGGTAGGACAAGAATTGGAAGATGGATGGATATATGTCGGAATCCCGGCTAAAAAATTTAAAAAAAATAGATTTTTTGAAGATGGTTTAAGAGATATTATTGGTAAAGAAATCGAAGATGAGGAAGGTCTCAGAAAAAAATACGAAGATCTTTATATTAGACGACATGATGAACAAAGCTCCTTAAAAGAGCGTGGGCAATCTTATAAAGAGAAATCTAAAGAAAGATCACCGAAATAAACACAAAATCAATAATTATTGAATAAAATTTTTAAGTGTTCTTTTAGAAAATTTTTAATTCTTTTACATGTAACCTCTAATTCCTCTTTATTTACATAAAATAAATCAGTTCTTGGGCAATCCTTATCAAAAATACATTTTTTATAGTCGAAATCGTAAATTAGTGGGTAAAATCTACAACCTTGAGGTCTAAATTTATAAATCTTACATAATTTAGTATGAGTTTCGAAAAAGACACAATATCCCTTATCATTTTTTAACTGATAAAGGCCATCTTTATTTTTTTGGATAAAATCTTCTCTTCTCAAATTCATAACACCAATATTTAAGATGGAAATAATATCCTTCTTTGATAAGATCATTTCAGTTTGTTTACAACAGTTTCCACAGTTTTCACACTTATTCTTCATTAATATTTCTCCATAGTTTCATAAGTCATTACTTTACTTTTGCACTTATGAATTTTCACGTAAAAGATTTTCCACATAAATTATTAAAATCCATGTCTTCAGATGAGATAAAAGAATTTGTTTTTAGTCAACATAAATATTTAACTAAAATATTCATAGAAGATGAAAAAGAAGCATAAAGAAGAAGAAGAAGAATTTTAAACAATTATTAAGGTATCCTCATTGAATTATCAAAAAAGAAACTATTCAAAAATCATATATTTCAAACAAAATATAAGCATGATAACTCCAGGTATAAAGAGAATAAAAAAAACATACTATATATATAATAATATCCTTATATTATTTTGTTAGTTATAAAAAAAAAAAATATAAATTTGTACTAAATTACTTAATTAATATAAGAAAGTATAGAAGAATAAAAAAAAGCTGATAAAAAATGAGTGGAGAATGGGTTATTTTAAAAGATGATTCAATTATTGAATCAAATAAAGATTTAAAAGTTATACTTGAGCTTGCTAAAAATCTTGATGATGAAGAAATAACAATTTCTAAAGTTCCTTCCGCCACATATTCTTTCTATTAAATTTTTAAATTTTATGAAAAAATTAACACTTACTTTTAAATATAGTCTTCCTCCTGGATTAAGAAAAAAGAGTATTCCAAAAAACATAAAATTACAAATGTCTCCTCTTATTCCTGTGAGATTTTATTCAAAAACTGGGAAAACAAATGTAATTGAAGCCCTACTTGATTCTGGTTCAGATATAATTCATATTAATAGAGATATTTTTTCTTTTCTTGGTTTACCAAAGGGAAAGAAGATAGATGGTGGGGGTATGGGAGGAAAATATGTGGCTTATAACACTAAAGTAGGGTTGATATTAGGTCGAGGTGGAAGAGAAGTTGATTTTGGTTATGTTAATGCTGTATTCCCTGAAGAAGAAAAAGATGTGCCAATATTAATAGGTAAATTTCCTGTTTTTGAAGAATTCCAAGTAATTTTTGAAGGATATAAAGAGAAATTTAAATTAATACCAAAAGAAGAAATTTTAGAAAAAGAAAAAAGACAATCAAAAAGTAAAAGGAAATTATAAACAAACTATTTTATTTTAAATTAATTAAAATTATATCTTCAAAATGAACATTCATATTCACTAAATTATTGGTTAATAATAACCCAATTATCAATCATAATTTATCAAATGTTCAGGAATAATCATACTATTTTACATTTATAATCTATTCAAATGTTCAATGGATATTGTGTGTGTTTTTACTTTGCTCATATTAACTATAGCTACAATATCTGGTATTATAAATTAAATGATAGTACATGCCTCTTTCTGATATTAAAAACCTATTCCGATTCTTGCTGATATTTAAAAAATAAAATTCTAAATTTTGGCTTCAATCTCATCGAGAAATAGTTTTGCGATTGTGAGCCATTTTCGCTTAGTACCAAAATCACAAAAACACTTATTTGTAAGTTCCTTTCCTTTTTTAAAATTGTCAACTGCTAATTCATATTCTTTAAGCTCTTTGTAACAAATTCCTAATTTAATATAAGTTTGGTAGATAAACCATTCATAACTACTCAATTCTATTGCTTTTTGAAATTGTTCTATAGCATTTTCATACTTTTCAAAATACATTAAAATTTCTCCATAAGTGTCATAATAGGTTCCGTTATCCGGATTATTTTTTATAAGATTCGTAGCTACTTCAATTGCCTCTTCTTTTTTGTTTAAATATTGTAACCATGAAACCTTACAATTTTGAATAACACTGTCTTCTGGATAATCTTCAAGTAATTCTTCAAGGATTTCTAATCCGGCATCAGCCATTTCTAATTTCTTAAGAATTGATGCCTTTTTCAGTTTAAGATCTTTTTCATTTTCAGGAAAAAGTTCAAGCATTCTGTTCAATAACCTTAATACTTCATTATACTGGTTAAAATAAATTAAAATTGAGTTTTTTGAATTATACAAGTCAAGTTTATCTGGTTCTAAACCAATCGCGTTATCAATTGCTTCAATAGCTTCTACATCACTTTTCAGCTCTAATAAAATTTGACTTTTAAGTTGATAGAAACTTGCTTTGATGGATTTTTTATCGAATAGACCAATAGCTTTTTCAATTTCATTTAAACCATCTTTTTTCTCAGCAGATTCTGAATCAAATTTATAAATACGGTTATATCCGTATAATACTCCTTTTAAAGCATAAGAGAGAGGATAATTAGGATAAATTTCTGATATTTTATCCACATTTACTAAAGCATTCTTAAAATCGCCAAAAGTTAGGTATGAGAACGTTAAAATGAAAAAATAAAGTATAAAAATTTCATCGTCTCTTAGATTAGGTGGCAAATCAACTTCCCCATTCAAAAAATCTATCGCATCTTGATACCTGTTTAAAAAACATAAAATTATAGCCTTCAAAATGAGAAACCTTAATCCATTTTTGGTTGATTTAATTTTAGATTCTACAATTTTCAGAGCTTTGCCGTATTCTCTCTTTTCCATTAGAGGTTGAATTTTTTGCTTAAATGAACCCATATTTGAAGAATAATATGGCTCTAAAGCCTCCAATATTCCATGATCCAAATAATAATTAACATCATGTTGCCCAATGAATTGATTTTCGAAATTGTCAGAACTTCTTTTTTGAAATATAACCTGCCAATTTTGCCAAATAATTCCTTCTAATTTATCGTATGCTACTCTAAATTCCTTTTTAGCTTCAATTTTATATGCTAAGTAATTGATATATTCCGGGAGAAAATCTCTAACTGCTTCTTTTAAACCTTTATTGAATAATATTTCACACACTTCTTTCAAAATACTATTTAAAATGACAGTAATATTCAATGCTCTTGTAAATAATTTATTTAAATAAGTAAGTTTTTTAATATATTCTTCCGTTATTGTTCGAAGTATTCTCTCCAATTTTTCATCAGATTGAAAGTAATAATGCTTATCTGGAAATAAGGTTAATTTGAAAATTTTTATTGGATATATGTTGTTTTCCACAATCTCTTCAATATAATACTCGAGCTTAGGCTTTTCAATTCTGTATGTGTTCGAAAAATCGTCTGTAGAAATATAATCAGGATATTGATTTGGGTGATTCATCGAAAGAAAAAGCAATATTTTATCAAAATCCTCCTCACTTGTTAGCATAGATTTAACTCTTGTATAATCCAATTGTAAAACATTATTAAGAAATCTAAATTGAAGGTCTTCATCAATAATTTTGTATTTATCAAAAAATTTGATTGTTTTATTGGTGATTTCTTCAATCCTTTTACTTTCTTCATTTAAAATTGATTGTCTATCTAAATTATAACCTTGTAACATTCTAGAATACTCTATCTTACCTGAACGTGTAATTCTATACTCTTTATTTTCTTTCGTAATAAATCCTTTTTTAAATAAGAGGTTTATATTTTTTGATAATGACGATTGATTAATGGAGAGAGGGACTGCAAGGAAATCAGACCATTTACAATAATTATTATTATAAAGCATCCAAAGGATCCAATGATCATAGTTTCTTCTCCTTTTAATAACATCCGGCGGGTAATTCAATTTCCTCTTCTTTTTTAGAGCACTAGAAACTTCATGAAATCTCTTTTGACCTTCTGAAGTTATTTTGTAATGCCCCCGGGAATAATTATCAACATATCCCCCACCTTTTAACAAAGACATATACTTAGATAACGTAGATACACGAAGTTCAAGTGGTTTTTCAGTAAAATCTGACCACTGACATTCCTCATTATTAGATAACATCCAGAGAATAATATGTTCAAAATTTCTTTTACCAAATTTGGGTGTTTTGTGTATCTCATCAGGAGGATAATTAATTAAACTCATAACTTATGAAATCCCTAATCAAATTCTATAATTATTAATATATAGGTTTTTTTACTATTTAAATTGTTTCCTTTAAGTTCGAACTTCATGTAAAGTTTCACAATAAAAACTATATATAGTAGCAATTCTAAATAATAATTAACAAATAAAACCTAAAAAATGAGGATAAAAAAAATGAAAAATAATGCAAAAAAACTCAAAAAAAGAGCTTTATCATCAGAAGGTTATTGGAATTCTTATGGTAGATTATATTAAATTAATTTTTCTTTCTTTCTTTCTTTCTTTCTTTCTATATTTTTTACTTGACAAATTT
>SDBT01011929.1_pt1 | contig 13965 bp, 27 predicted proteins | sample 2277101 | NCBI WGS metagenome assembly SDBT01 (sample SAMN10404973, study PRJNA504765) | marine sediment metagenome | isolation source: marine sediment core GS10_PC15, 103 cmbsf | place: Arctic Ocean: Southern Knipovich Ridge | collected 2010 | reverse complement strand
TCATATTTTCCGTTAAAGGTCCTGACAATAACCGGTTCGATAATCCCTTTTTCTATGATGGATTTCTGCAGGTCCCGGATCTTGTCGGGATCAAAATGTTTCCTCGGATTGGATTTTGAAACCTGAATATCCTCCACAGCAATTTCTTTTACCACACTCTTCATGGCTTCCTCCTTTTGATTAACCGTGAATATACGCTGTCCCAAGACAAAACATACGTTTTTATTTTGCCTCCCACTCCACCCCGAATTCTTGATCGTTGTCAGTCGGATACCTTCTCTCAAGATACTGAAGAATTACCCACCGCATTTTGGGAACCACTCGAGACTGCACACTTCTTATGGTCGGTGGCTTGGCCATTCCCGAAAGCGTAGCCTCGCATAGAAGCCGGATCGCTTTCTTGTCCCGGAGTAAGTTATCCACAGGGCGCACTCCGGATTTCCCTTCTCTTCTCTTCTCTTTACTTAGCTTTACTTTGGCGGTAGTTCCGCTGGAGTTACTCCGGAGTTCCGCGGGAGCAGGTATTTCACTCTCGGCTTCCCGGCCCTCGCGGAGGGTCTGATTTTTATCGAACCCTTTGAATTGCAGATACTTATGAGCATCATCCCCATAGTGGTATACCAGATCTGCTTTGATCCATCCTTTGATTATGTTAGGAATATGCTCCGGAGTGATTTCAGTGATATGCGGAATGATGGATTTTAGCGTCCATCTGTCCCCATACATGCGGCCGCGACAGTCCAGATATGGAATACACCAGGTATATAACAACGTGGCCTTGAGCGATAATTGAGCCACCTTAGTGTCTTGGCTGATCTTTTTATTTAGCATCCTGCCGCGCGGCATAAATTTCTACTCCAATCAAAAACTCATCATCGTTTGCTTTTCCCCGGCTCGTACGGATTCATCTCGGCCACTCAGTTTGAGACGGCGAATAATCCGTTTCTGGGCCTTCTGCCGGCGGTATAACGCGATTAATCTGTGTCCGCCCTCACCGTTTGTAATCGCCGCGGCAATGGCCGCCTCATACCCTTCATAATCCACTGCGGGAATCATATAATATCCCGGGCTTTTCAGACGCACCGGAAAACAAATCCCGCCTTTAAGAACGTAGATTTCTTTATGGACCGTCGAAATGATTTCCGGGATCTTTGCACAGACATTCCGGAAATGCCGGTCAGACATATTCAAATGAGGATAGATCTCGTGGCGTGGCGCAATGTTATCCACGCCATAGTGATGGAGCGCGAAATATTCCCGAACTTTTTGTATATCAGCTTTTCGGTTTTTCTGCATCTCAACCCCCTTCCGTTTGTAGATTACCCCGTGTTTCGGACACTTGACCAAGACTGTCCTGCCGGCACCGTCCTTCTCGATCTTCAGCTCGTTTCTACATTTTATGCAGTAGGATTTTTCGTGGCGCATGTTATCCTTTACACTTTTTTAAATGTGAGACACCACACCCAATCGTTTCTTTTCCAAGCGTCTTTGCCGTAGATTGAGTTCCACAATTTCATGAATTGATATTTGGGCGATTCAAGCCACCCTGTATTCATACAGTCTGTGCAGGCCATAACACCACCACAATCATCAATTGCTTCATGATTGCATATAATCCCTTCACATCCTTCTGCTTTAGCATCCTCCTCACTTATATCCTGCACCCCTTCAACTCTTATATCCGTCATCTCAAGCGTTATTCTTGAAGCCCATCGTGGCATACGGCTTGGTGGTTTCCAAATAAAGCCTGCTTCATGGTCAGTTTTATAGCGTGAATTACCACACCCATCTCGTGTCCAAGCCTCTTTTACCCAGAGTTTGTCGCCTATCTTCCCCAAGGGGCATAATCCTGTAAAGCACATTGGATTAAAAAAAGAATTTTCCCAATACAATACCCCGTCGTCCAGTTCTGGTTGCGGTTTCATAACTCGTCTTGTCTGCGTTTTCCGCCCAGCAAGAATGGCTCGCACCATTTCAGTATTCATTATGATCGGTCGTTCTTTCATCTTGATCCTTTCCGCTGGCGTGGGGGCAGGATTGATTACCTGCACGCCTGACCTTATACGTTTTCCCGTAGGGAGCAACCCCTACTTGTGTCACTCTGCGGCATCAGTTGGATTTTTCAATCGCAACACGGGTTTAACTTGCTTCCCCCACCCCACGCCAGATATAAAAGAGCTAATCATCTTCCTCAACCAAATCTTCAGGCTCTAACCCAAATTCTTCTGCCAAAGCGAAATACGCCCCGTCAGGCATATCATCATCTACGACACACTCAAAAATATCTTTTCGGGCCTTTTTAGACATTTTCTTTATTTTCTTTTTCATTTCCCGCCTCTTTCCGTATCTGAAAGAACCTGGTTGCGGGCCCGGGACTCGAACCCGGATTGAATGCGTATGAGACATTCCATACCACCTGGCCTTGCCACCCGCGTTATTATTCCACCGAATTCACAAGCCGGATGATCTCAATATCTTCGGGCTTTACTCTCTTTTTACCGTTCGCGTTCTGGCATGCGCGGCGGATCAATGCGACTACAAGGGCCTCAAGCGCCTCTAATGCTGCTTGACCACAAACTTTTCCTTTGGCATACATTACTTGTCGTGCCACACTTTTCCTGATAACCTCCATATTTTCTTTCCTTTCTGGTCGGCGAGGATAACGAGCCAACATGGTGTGAAACACCCGCCAGAGCCGCGCCGCCGGTTACTCATATCTTTCTTACGTTCTTCGCCTGCGGTCCTTTCTGGCCTCTCTCGATCATAAACTCTACCTTGTCCCCTTCTGCCACTTCTCTGTATCCCTGTCCCTCAAGAGCTTTGAAATGCACAAACACGTCATCGTAGTTGCCGCCGTCCCGGGTTATGAATCCATATCCTTTCACCGCATTGAACCATTTTATCGTTCCTTTTACTCTTTCCTGTCCCATCGTCTTTTTTCCTTTTCTGTTTGTTTGTGTGTGTGTCATCTATTATTGATTATCAACCACGCCCTTCGCTATCTCCTCAAAAATCTCTATGATCCTTTCTCTAATATCATTTTCTCGTTTGCGTTCCTCTTCGGGGATCCCCAACTTCTTAATACACTCTGGACAAATGTCTTTAGAAACTCTATTATAGGAAGGTCCTATGGTTGCACCTATCGTTCGCCATTTCCCCACATTACTTTCCTTCTGCGGCTCACTTTCTTTTCCACACCGATCACACTTCGTAATTGTAGACATCATTTCTCCTTCTCTATTTGTCCCCCGGCCGCCCGGAGGGAACCCCTATTTTATCTACCTCCTGCCACAACAATCTTTTGAGTTCTTATCTTTACCCCGGGGATCGGCACAACGCCTTTCTGTGCTTGGATCGTTTTATCGAGCATACCTTGATTGACGATCTTATAAGTATCCGGCAACACCTCGAAATTAAAAACCTCCCCGGTATACTTCATGCGATACGATATGCCCGAAGAAGTTTCCTCTTTCGCAATTACCGGAGCCACGACAGCTTCTTTTTCTTCAACGCGTTCTTCTGCTTTGGTTGCGGCTTTTTCTGCTTCTGTCCGCGCCTTGGCCGCTTCTTCTTCTTTGCCTTCAGCTTCAAGCCGTTCAGCTTCTTCTCTTTTTTCACGTTCTTTTGCTTCCCATTCTCTTTGCTGTCTTTCTTTTTCAAGGCGTTTTTTCTCGGCTTCCTGATCGAGTTTTCTTTGAGCCTCTTGGCGCTTACGTCCTTGTTCATCGGTATATGCAATCATCGCCCCTTTGAGTATCTTTTCAGCCGTTTCCAAAGCCTCTTTGGGTTTTCGGAAAAGTTCCTGCGCAGCCTTTTTTGCAACATCAATAGGAACGGTAATCTTGCGCCGTTCAGTGTCGACCGTTTTCGACATTGTCTTGACATCTTTCAAGGCATTGGCACAATACTCATACTGTGCTTGGTTTGTAACAACTATCTCTTTCACATTGTCCAAGATAGCAGTCGCTTTATTCATCGCCTGTTTTGGAACTTTGGTATCAATAGGTTTTACTTCAATAATGGCGTGTCTTGTCATAGCTTCCCCCTTTTCCAGTTGACAACATTGAGACAACTGAGAAAAACCCTTTCATCAGTTTTATCTTTGTATTCTTGTATTTTGTACGAACCGTTTTCGAGCAACTGCACCGCCAAACGCCTTTTTATCCTGTCGGCGTTTCCCCTTGCCTCGTTATACATGCAGGTATATCCCGCCGTCTGAAGTGCGATTGACCTCGGTAATGTCGGTCCTGTTTTAAAATCAAGAAGTGCTTTATCTCTGAGAATAGTCCCTATACGATCCGGCGTTCCCGCGAACATATACTTCCGCGAATACATCAGCGGTTCGATTTCCTCTATCTTGAACTTCAGATCAATGACAAACTTAATCCACGCTTGTAGCGGCCCCTTGAGCGACGGATCAAGCGTTTCTTCGTCCAGATCGTTCTTGTCATACAACTCGGTCGCTTTATGAACCGCAGTCCCAAAATCAGAAGCACGGCGCAGAACATCCGCAGGAATATGGCTAAGATCAACAAGCCCGGCTTCCTGAATGATCTGCGTTACACTTGGGAGGACTATGCCCCCCAAGGTGTAACGGTGTTTCTCCGGATTAAAAACGAGTTCCTGTTTACTCACTTTTGGTCTTCTTTTTTGCCTTCGGATCTGTTTTCTTGATAAGCTCCGGGAGCTTTTTCATTTCCGCACATATGGCCCGGGCCTCGAGTAGCGTAGGTATTTCGGCTACCGTGGTATAGCCATATTTTCCGAGTTGTCCGAAAAACTCCTCATCCCCGGCTCGTTTCTGCTCTATCTCGAAAAGTTCAAGCATCTTCTTGCGCTTCTCCTCTTCAGATTTTGCTTTCGGCTGCTCAACCATCGGTTTTCCGGCAACAGCCTTCTTGGCCGGATCATTATTCCAATCCGTGATATCCTTCACATCAAGCATATTAGCGGCCACGCCTCGCTTGATCGTCTCATCCAGCGCAATGGCGCTTTGTATCTCGATAGATTTGGGTATCAGTTTCATCAGTTGGATCAAGACGGTTTTCTTGCACATGGCATCCGGTTCAGTTTGCCAGGGCGATGCGGGCTTGCTGAAGGCTTTGGAATGTTTCTTGCCATGCGCCATGCAGTCGCCTTTCGACATCACCTTGAACGCGTATGCCCCATCCTTCATTTTCGCCACCGCGTAGTAAGCGATCACTTCTCCACGATCTTTAAGTGCCGGCGTATGATTGATGAATGACTCCGTACCATATTTGTATCGGAAATCGTCATTCTCCCTGACTTCCTGCATGTCCAACGATAATGCCGATTGATGCCGATAGAACAGTTCCACATACCCCTTGTATCCGATCTGGAATACCGCTTCGTTGCCGTAAGGAATGATGTATGCCTGACCCTCGATATTGGGTTCAAGGCCGAGTTGTGCCGCGCTGAATAAAGCACCGAGAAAACTGAGCGGATCGCACTCCATAAGTTTCGGTGTCATTCGGAGCGTTGTTAATGCGATCCTGACCATACGTTCAGGATTCATATGCGCCGGGAGCGCCTTGCCGAGTTCCATTACGGATTTATTTATTAAACCCGTGATCGTCATTTTCTTTGTTACTTGTAGATCTTTGTTTCCCATTTTTTCCTCCTTTTAAAATTAACACGAATCGTCCGGATGTACTGGACACATATCTCACGCATTCTCCTCGTATTCCATAACCTCGAAATATCCAAGGTTCGCGTCCCGCGCATACGCATATGCCTCTCCGTCCGTGTCAAAGAAAAGCTGTCCGTTTGCATCCTTGAGAATTTCCCCGTCAGCTTTTTCAATGTAATATTTGTTTGCCATTGTTCAGCCCTCCATAAATAACGAAAGAGCAGGCACAAAAAAACCCTCCATTTTCTGGAAGGTTCCACGCTTCCGGCGGTAAACCGGTTGTGCCTGCTCTTTTTTTTTGTCAGTTGCTCTGTTTTTTACCTTTGCATAGCGTGTATGAAACAGCATAAGTGTTTCCTTCCAACGCTATGAAAAATATTGTTTTACATCTTAGAAGATTGTTTTTGGCGGACTGACACGACTTGTGCGAATGTATCTTATGTCAACCTTTTCATAGCGCTCTTAAATCTTACCATCGAAAAACCAGAAGTCAAATTCTTATTCAAACTTTTTTTAATTCCTAATTCATCAGTCTATGTCGTGATCCCTTCTCCTCATCATCCCGGACGAGGAATATCCTGTGTATTTCTGGCGCCCCTCATATTTCCCGTTGTTCCACATCTGATGGTTTGGGTTGTATTCGCCGCGCGGGATTATGGCAAACATTTCAGACCAGTTGCTGTTCGAGATATTGCCGGTAAGCTCCAGGATCCGCAATAAAAAGTCTGTCGTAATGCTGACGACTCCACGCCGCAACATACTGATATACTGACGAGTATACCCCGTCTCCTGGGCGATCTGCGAGTTGTTCTTCCAGCCCTTGATGTGCATAATGGACTCGAAAACACCCGGTCGGAAAATCATCTTGTAGCATTTTGGTAAATATTGTTTAACGCGGCGAGGCTTCGTGCGGAAAATATTCTTTAACATGGTGTCGTCTTGTTTTTGTGTGTTTACAGAAGGGCTAATGCTTTTGTGATTTTGTCGCGGGCGAGTTTGCTTGGCTGTACGACGTTTTTTTCCCATCGCTGCACCGTCCGGAGCGTAACCCCAATCATCTCTGCCATCTGCTCCTGGGTTAGTTTCCGTTCCTTGCGTTTGGCGTGTAGCTTCTTTGCTAATGAGCCTGACATGTCCACCTCCCCTTTTGCTTCAACCTCACGACCACGACATTTGACGTGTCATGTGTCATGTTACCAAAAGAATGGCTTTACGTCAAGCGAAAAATATCCTTTATTATCTTATCATACATTGATAGAAAATCAATGTTTTTTTGCTTTTTGACAAAGGCACTTGGTATGACATATGTTATGGGATCCAAGACAGGACTCCGGGCCCCCTTCCCCAATCTTGGCATGATGCTGTTTCCCTTGACTTTTGTATCCAGACAATATATTCTGTATCAACGATTGACGCACCCACATTACCGAAAGAACTCTCCCCTAAGGCTCTTCTGGAAACCATTCCGAATCTTACGCCGGAAAAGAGACAGGCGATACTGGCGTTGTGTAAATAGAAAAAGGAATTTAAAATGAAAAAAATTTGTTTACTAATAGTGGTGTGCTTTCTTTTTTCTAGCTGTGCTTCGATCGAACAGAGACAAGCATCTGCCGAACGGAGACAAGCACGAAAACAAGCACGAATAAAAAAATATACCGATACACAAATTCATCGAAAATTATCTTACCGTTCTTACTCCGGAGCTCGCCCTCTTTATCGACAAGAACTTATAAATCGACATCCAGAATGGCCTGAAAAGATAAAAGAATACATCAAAGCAGGAGTAGTTCTTATCGGTATGACAGAAGAACAACTCCTTGCAATCCGTGGCAATCCAAATGACATAAATCGTATCGTAGGAAGTTGGGGCGTAAATGAACAATGGGTTTATGGCCCACCCGAGAATTACAGCACAACTTATTTCTATCTCAAAAATGACAAAGTTACAAGCTGGCAGGATTAAATCAAAGGAATGCTCTCCTAAGAACTAAGTAAAATGGCCTCCATATACCGCAGAAACCGCGGCAAATCTTTACTACAATTTTCCTACACCACGATCGGCATTTTATTAAGGGGAGGACGGGACCAAGACGGGAAGGCTACCGCTTGGCCCCGCTAAGTTGCCTGGGCAGGGCAACGGACAGATTATGACCTTTGCAAAAGCCGATCTTTCGCTTCCTTTTGCAGGCGATAATAGGCGCCTATATCCAACAAGACCATATCATTATCAGTCCGGAGAATGGTTTTTCGTCTATTCCAGATAACAGAAATTTCACTGCCCGCGGGGACAATGTATACCTTAGAGCAATCTGTCAAGGAGACCTTATCTTTTGTGGGGCTTGCACAACTCACAAGACCGGCGAAACATCCCGCTAATATTATCCCTATAAAAAACGTGTTTCCTACATTTTTCCGCACCTTGAATTCTCCTCTTTTATATATGCTCCAAAATCGGGCTTTCGGCTATGTCTATCCCTAAAAGTAACTGGCAACTTTTACGGCAAAATACATAATCTTCCGTTTCCAATAAGGGACACCTGATTCCTTCATGCTTTCGTAAAATACAATATCCGCTCGCTTACGCGGAACTTCTTTGGCCAAACACATAAAATCATGTAGGACCGCCGCATGTCCATATTTACCGCTCCACGGTCCACCTATAATCCTCCAAAAGAAACGAGGTATACTCGCAGCATCGCTGGTGAATTTTTCAGGAACTATTATTGTATCACCCAATAAGGTTTCATATATCAATGGCTTGGTAAGTTGCCACCGATCATCACCCAAGAACCTTCCCTCTAATTCTGATTTGAACGGCATTTTACAGCCTCGGCTTTCCGTCCTCCAACAATACTATAACAGTCATAATCGCGATCAGTAATCCTATCATGCTTTCACGCCCTGTATGTTGAAATCAAATATATTGAATGTTGTATCCAACTCATTTTCCCCGATCTTCCCCTTGGATGGCCACGGGCCGCCAAGCTGTTCTATTTTGGTAACACGCCCCTTATCATCATACGTTACCTTTACGCCGGCGCACCCAGACAGGGTTAAGGAAAAGAATATTATTATTAACAGGGCTTTAATCATTATTGGGCCTTTTTATATCATCTATTCTCGCGGTATTTTTCCCAATCATCTCTATCAATAATTCTCGCATCTTCAAATCTTCTTGACGCAGTTCTTGCTCAAATTCATTCCTCATCTCTTGCGCTTTGGCATAACCATCCAGACTAGCAACCAACTTATCAAGCGCGGTATCTTGTTCCTGGTTCACTTCATCTTGAAGCTCGTTTTTTATTTCATTTGCTTCAACGCGTTTAGGCAGACCCGCGTAAAGCGCTATCGCACCGCTAACGGTAAGAATAATAGCAACCAACCAAAATGAATTTTTAAGAAACCTCATCGCGTTGCCGTTCATCATTATCCTTTCGTCTACAATTCGTCTACGGGCGCCCACCCCCACAACATCTTCATAAGTTCTATCCCATCTTTCTTCGTCAATTTCCGCGGCTTGAACCCTTTCATTTCAGGGACCTTTGGATCCAACAAATTCGTTTTCTCAAGAAATTCATTCGCTATATCCGCGATTATCCGCCCGTAAATCTCTACTTGTTTATCAAAATATCGTCGTTGGTTAAGATAAGATAGTTTTTCAATTTCCTGTTTTTTCATCATTCCCCCTTCAGCTGAAATGGAGCTCGCCAGCTCCTGCAGTCGTGATATATAGATCATCGCCTTGTATCTCAAACTTCCATGCACCCATTGTTATCGTATTAGTTAGAGTATCGCCCGTTACGATCACATCCCCTGCGGCATGAAGTTTGGATGCCGGGTCAGTCGTCCCAATGCCGACGCAGCCATTACCTAAAATTGTTATACGAGAAGTGCCATTTGTCCCCAGTTGAAGTTTAGCATTTCTTCGGTTTAAAAAAATAATATCTGTATTGCCACTTGACGCACTTCCAAGATACCAAAGTTGCTGGTCAGGATTTCCAGCACCATCTGATTCATAAGCAGTAATAACTACATTGGAGAATACACTATCAGTTGGATTTTGAATAATTAGTTGTCCCGCAGAGTGTGAGCCAACAGTTCCAGCAATACTTGCTTTAATATGAAATGCAGAGTCTGGTGAACTTGTCCCGATGCCGACATTGCTAACATCGTTTAATTCAAAGCCACCCCACCCTATATCTGCGGTAGGCGAATTTGTGCCGTCACGCTTGATATAATAAGGGTCTGTTGTTGTTCCAGCGCCGACCTCTTGGAGGGCTTCTTCTACATTATCACCGGTGTAATATTCGCCAGCATCTTCAATTTGCACTTGATCTGCGTATGGGTCATATGCAGAAGCAGTTTGCGGTAAACTGATAAGAAGTATTATCAATAATGATGAGAGTAATTTTTTAATTAACGACATATCTTATCTCACCCTTTCTGCCAGATTTAAAATTATTTGCAAGCGTTATACTTTTTCTATCTGATGCCACAGTATAGTCAACATCAACTTCACCGGGTATCCCGGCAAAAAGAACACGTATACTATTTTCTCGTGCTATATCATCGTTGTCTAAAGCTACGGTTTGGTTTGTTCCGTCACCTGTAAAAGCCTGTATCTTATAAACATCTTTAGCAGTTACTTGTGCGCCTGTCTGCACTGAGACATCGCCATTCCCGGCGCGTACATTTATAGTATCACCACCTATTAATACCGAAACATCTCCCATTATAAAATCCTTACAGTTATTTGCTCCAAGAAAGTAATGACACCTTTGAGTATGGTCAATATCGAATCATCATCTTTTTTGACTTGCATATCATAATAGTATGTTCCGAAGGCTATATCGGCAGTGTCGGCGCTTGGTATTGTCGGCGTGAACACGCCATTTCCCGCATCTGTTGGATCGTATTCATTTTTATAAATAGCATTTTCGTCGGTATCTCCTGGATTAGTTTTTATGGTGAGAAATAATTTCCAACCAGTTACACCGACAGGATTGCCATCAGCATCAAGAATAGTAACGGTTTTCACAAAATCATCACCGACAAAAGTATCAAAATTTGTTTTCGTCATAAGGCTTCAGCCTCCTCTTGTGTTAGTCCTAATGCGACTAATTTAGCCACAGCGTCCTCTTTCTTTTTCTGTTTATCCGTCTTTGGTTCTTCTTTCGTAGGATCAATCTCTATCCCCTTCTTATCGCCGGTTTTCTTTCTGACCCATTGATGACGATTTATCTTCTTTCCGTTTTCGTCTTGTGGTAATTCGGAAGAATCGACATCATCAAATTCAGCATCCGGTGGAGTGCTTCTATCTAAACATTCTTGTTCTGAATAAATAGAGTTAGGTGCTGGATGAATCACCGACACAGTATCATCAGGGTTGTATATCACTCTTATTTTACTCATTTTTCCCTCTTTTTATTGGTTACCAATTGCGATAGCCGTAACATCTTCTAAATCAATGGGGGTACCACCTTCATCTTCAGTTCTTATTCCAAAAGAGCCAACAGCTTTTGTGCCGTGTTTTATATTAACTTCTCTTGGATTAAACCCCGCTGAAGGACTGCTCATGCCTCCAAATACCGTACCGTAGGTTAAATCGGCAAAATCAATATCCAAAGTTACCGTGTAATCTCCTGTACCGTTATCTGTAATGCTCGTTACATTCATGCTATTGCTTATTACTACTGTACCTGTCCCATCAAAATTTATCCAAGCATTTACCTTCTGACCTTCTGGCGTAAATCCTGAATGAGTTGCGCTTATATTGCTACTGCCATCATTGTAGACACGACCTATCAATTTGTAATATGTGAATCCTGTAGGAGCAGAATTGCTTAATGAGAATATTGCACTGTATGTGCTACTGGCTCCGTCCCCTGTAAGCCACACATTATACCAAGTGCTAGCGGCTTCGGCGCCTGTGTCGAGATTCCCTGACAATGTTATTTGAAAAGTCGCTGAATTACGTTTTATCACATAACCGTTTCCATTAAACATCACTAGGGATTTAGCTTCGATCTCTATAGTATCGTTATCTATCCGAGTTATTTTTGGAATCGGATCAAACATATGTCGAAAAACATTAATCAATGCAGCGTGTTTCGTCTGTGGATTTCCTGAAGCTCCAAGATATGTTTGTACGGCTTCCTCTTCTTCGTCTCCTCTATTTACATTAACTCCTTCAACTTTCGTAGTTCCATCTTGTAGAGGTGTGAATGTTTTTTTGCTTACTGGCCATTGAGCCATGACGTCCCCCTATGCTTGTTGTAAATTACTTATCCCTAACTCTAATTGTTTCAAAGCGGCAGACGTCTCCGAAACAGTGCTACCGGTTGATACTTCAATGTTGAATCTTTCGCCGGTATCAGACATCGTATATCTAATCCGATCTATCTGTCCTATGAATGTTCCTCCCCATACTGCGCCGCTGCCGCCGTTTGCCTTTAACCCGTATACAAAGTCTGACCCTCCGTTTGCAAAAGTTCCCCAAGTATGAAGACCTTGATCGTATTCAATATCTACAACAGCAATCTTGCCTATAGGAAGACTGTCTTCCAAACGAACATCAGTATTTTTAATGATTGCCCTTATGGAAACAGGAGTCTGCGAGCTTATTCTTAATAACGACCCTAAATATTGATCCGCAACACCCGCCGTTATTATGGATGAATTAGTTACAATCCGTTCAGATAAAAAGAACGCTGCAACGCTATCATCAGCCGTTGCTTCGTGAGTGAACTTATTTCCGCTTACATCTCCACCTTCAAAATATATTTTATTAACAAGCTTATTCCAGTCAATGCGCCGTTCAAACATAGAGACATTATTCCCGACATGGAACTTATGCGACAACTCGTCACCTTCGGGAATGAAAAAGAAATCAAGATTTTCGTCTACGCCATATTCGACTCTACCTTCAAGGTCCGCTAAAGTCCTGAATGATTCGCGGACAACTTCTTTGAAGTCCAGCACATCAGGGTTATATGCTCCGGCTGTTATGGGTCCCTTTGTTATTATCGTATTTGGCGTTACGAATGTATCTACAAGATCCGTGACTATATTAAGGACTGTTTCCCCGGTATAAGTTTTCTTAGCGTTATTATCTTGAACAATTATCCTCATAAGCTTATCAAAATAACCTCTGACGTTTAAGTCTATGGTTTCGGGAACTCTTAAAGTCGGTATAGGAAGCGAGATATAGCCTCTATAAACAAGCTTCGATGTGCTTCCGCTTTTTATCCTTATCTGTATATCATCATCGGCTTCAAATTCTATTTTCCTATAGGGCATATTAAGCCTTATCTTTGCTCGGCCACACCCACCTATCCGGTTCCATTCCCACGAAGGATTTGAGGCGAACGGTGTTAGATACGTTTTTAAATTACCGTTCTTGTCTCGCAACTCTATATTGTATTTTGTCGCATTAGACATATGTATCTCTCCATGTAAACTTAACACCAGTGCTGGCGGGTCCCGTAAACTTAACTGCGTTCACCCCAGGTTCTAATACCATGAAATCACCTTCAAAGTTTGTGAAGTCATCGACTCCGTTATTCAATACTTCAAAGTCATCTGTGTCGTATCTGTTATCTATTTCAAGATCTTCCCCGGCCGCTACGTCACCGCGGTACTTACATTGTTGTCCGTTTGTAGTATTGTCTATCTGTATATCATCGCTTATGCCTCCACCGGGCGCCGTGATCTCTATTTTACACCGGGCCGGGGCGTTGCCGTTATTCGTTAGGTTATACGTCACGCCACTTGTCGGGACCCTATCATCCGGAGTTTCCGACTGTGATACGAAGTATGGGTAATCAGCAATAAACGAAATATTGAACGCTATATATCTTCTAAAGAAAATGCTCTTTGTTGAAAAGCTTTTTAGCTGACATTTTATTTTTCTATCGTCATCAAACGTCAAGAATTGTTTCCCGGCGTAGATAGCTGCGCGTAAATCATCCATATTGCTTCTAAGGTCGTCATAATCTGAGCCTTTTACGGTTCCTTTAAGCTTTATCTCTACGCTCTTTCTCTTCGCTTCTTCGGCAACAGAACCGTCATTTTTAGGTATATTCGATATCCTCACAGGCATAGGCTCCGGAATGTCAACATTAGACACAGAATAATTACCAGTAAACTGGAAGCTTCCAAAAAATACCTGAATTTCATTGCTCATTTAAATCCTCTCGGCTTCTTCTACAAGCGCTCGTGATACCATATTTACTATTTCCTCAATATCTTCACGATCTCTCACCACAGTATCATTGAACTCAAAACTTATAATGGTATCTCCCTGAGCTTGGTTC
>SDBT01011928.1_pt1 | contig 13965 bp, 13 predicted proteins | sample 2277101 | NCBI WGS metagenome assembly SDBT01 (sample SAMN10404973, study PRJNA504765) | marine sediment metagenome | isolation source: marine sediment core GS10_PC15, 103 cmbsf | place: Arctic Ocean: Southern Knipovich Ridge | collected 2010 | reverse complement strand
GAAATCAAGGTTTCCGCTAAAACAACAGCGGTCATCAGGGTTATTCTCGGTGTTTCGCTGGGCGATAATACTGGCCTTAAAATAAGAGAGCAATATATTCCACCTCCCGGAGGTGAAAACCAGTTTCTTCCTCTTCTTCCCCTTCCGCTTGTCTGCTTTTCCGCAATAACCAGGGTTCCTTCTGGTGCTCCCTGTGCTGCAAGTTCTTTTGCCCTTGTATTTGTCGAATCAGTTTCCTTCAGAAAAATAATATTTTTCTTTCCAAAAACTTTGGTGGAAAGACCCTGCCTTATCTCATCAGCCGTGATCGGGTCTGAAGATTTGCTGAGAAGATATCCCTTTTTGGAAGCAGATTCTATAATATAGCCTTCTTCTTTTAATTTCTGGATATGCTTCCATATTGCAGCGCGGCTTACTGACAATTTACTGCTTATCAGCTCACCGGAAACCCAGTTGCCCTGATTTCTTTTCAGGTATAACAATAACTTATCTTTAGTAGACATTACGTAACAATCTTTCCTCTGATAGCGTTAAATACCAAACATATAATTATTTAATTGTAAACCTTAATATTAAACGAAGGTTGACAATTAACTTCTCATTATATATAGCAAAATTTGTTTCAAAAAGTTTACCACAGAAGGACACAGAGTTTCACTGAAATTTGTAAACAATGAGTAAGTTAATAGAAGGGTATTTTGATAATTCAGTGTAATTCAGTGTAATTCAGTGTAATTCAGTGTAATTCAGTGTAATTCAGTGAAAATCAGTGAAAATCAGTGGTGAATTATTAAAAAAGTATAAAATTAACTGAAAAAAGAAAAACCATGTTCGATAAAACATTACTTAGCATAACTGAAAAGATTATTAAAGATCCAAGCTACTCCATTTCATATGAAGATGCCTGCAAGTTCGCTGTTTCTCAGGACAATGCAACTGATTTGATAATGTGTGCAAATAAGATCAGAAAAAAGTACAAAAAAAACAATATATTCACGTGTTCCATTATTAATGCCAAGTCCGGCCGCTGTTCAGAAGACTGTGCCTTTTGCGCGCAGTCAGCTCATCATAAAACCGGAATTGAAACTTATCCATTATTAGACAAAGAAAAAATATTAAACAATTCCATATACATGGAAAAAGCAGGCGCCACAAAATATTCAATGGTAACAAGCGGTCATTCACTTTCCGGCGAGGAAATTGATTCTATCGGGCATGCGGCAGAAGAGATAAACAAGAAAACAGATCTTGCAGTTTGTGCATCACTGGGGCAGTTGACCGAACCCATGGCAATAAAGCTCAAAGAAAAAGGAGTTACAACCTATCATCACAATCTGGAAACAGCCAGAAGTTATTTTAATCAAATATGCACAACGCATCAATATGATGATGATATTCACACAGTAAAAACAGCAAAATCAGCAGGACTTAAGGTTTGCAGCGGAGGAATTCTGGGATTAGGTGAAACGTGGGAGCAGCGAGTGGAACTGGCTTTTACACTTAAAGAGCTGGATGTGGATTCAATACCAATAAATTTTTTAAATCCAATCCCGGGCACAAGAATGGAAAACAGATCCCTGCTTCCACCTGTGGATGCACTCAAATGTATAACTATTTTCAGAATTATTAATCCTGATAAGGATATAACCATATGCGGTGGCAGGGAAAAAACTCTTGGTGATTTTCAGTCATGGATTTTTATGGCGGGCGCTAACGGGATTATGATTGGCAATTATCTTACCACAAAAGGCAGAAGCACTGAAATGGATATGGATATGATCAGGCAAATGGGGCTGAGGCCCCAAGTAAGGCATTAAGAGGAGGTATCAGATAGTTTTTTTAAAAAGCAAAATATAAATACTAAATTAGCTCCAAGAACGGCACCATACCCACTTCAATTAGTATGATGCTAAATTAGCTGATGCCGCTATCCTGTGTTCCATATCTCCTATGTGCCTGGCCTGACCGGATCCCTGGTCTTAGTGGTTTATAATTGATGCATAATTATTTGGCTCTTTTAAAAAAATATCTGACACATCCTCTAATACTCTGCAACAGACATAATTTTTGTTCAGGTATAGCTTTGGAAAAAGAAAAAAAGAGTTTTCCAAAGATTAAAAGTCTTTTGCGAACGTAAATTGGGCATAGAAGTGAAGCAAAATAGACATTTGACATGGAGTTTAAATTGAAAGCAATTGGAGATCGAAATCGTCAATTGGAGATAGATGACAGAAAATATGTGTGGCATCCATTTACGCAGATGCAGGATTATGTGAAAGAGGAATCTCTTATAATTGAGGAGGGAAACGGATGCACCTTAACAGATATCTATGGCAATGAATATATTGATGGAGTTTCTTCTTTATGGACAAATGTTCACGGACACATGAAGAAAGAACTGGATATTGCCATTAAAAATCAACTGGATAAGATAGCTCATTCAACCATGCTGGGGCTTTCCAATGTTCCTGCTATTAGATACGCAAAAAAAATTGTCGAAATTGCACCCAAAGAGTTAACAAGAGTATTTTACTCGGATAGCGGTTCAACCGCTGTTGAAATAGCACTCAAGATAGCATTCCAATATCAACAGCAGGCTGAAGATGGAGATCCGGAAAAGAAAAAATTCATCTCCCTTTATAATTCATATCATGGAGACACTATAGGTTCTGTTAGTGTTGGAGGCATCGATCTTTTTCATTCAATGTATAAACAACTTCTCTTTGAATCCATAAAAGCCGAGTCACCCTATTGTTATAGATGTGCCTTCGGAAAATCTTATCCTGGCTGCAACCTTGAATGCCTAAGCAGACTGGAAGAAATTATGAGTACTCATGCAAATGAAGTCACAGCGATGGTGATTGAGCCTCTGGTTCAGGGAGCTTCCGGGATGCTGCTTCAACCTCCGGGTTATTTAAAAAAAGTCAGAGAGCTCTGCGATAGATACAATATATTTATGATAGCAGATGAAGTTGCGGTTGGATTCGGGAAAACAGGGAAGATGTTTGCCTGTGAGCACGAAGATGTTACGCCGGACATTATGGCTCTTGCTAAGGGTATTTCAGGAGGTTATCTGCCGCTTGCAGCCACGCTGACAACTGAAAAAATTTATAAAGGTTTTTTGGGGAAATATGAAGAGTTCAAGACATTCTTCCACGGTCACACATATACGGGGAACCCGCTTGCCTGCGCTGTAGCTATGGCAAACCTTGAAGTTTTTGAGCAGGAAAATGTTCTGGATAAACTTCAGGCGAAAATCAGGCATTTAAAAGAAAGACTTTTATCATTCAAAGCTCTGAAAAATGTTGGAGATGTCAGACAGTGCGGCATTATGGTTGGCATAGAGCTGGTAGCTGATAAAGATACAAAGGAAAGTTTTCCTCCTAAAGAAAGAATAGGGCACAGGGTAATAAAAGAAGCACGGAAGCGCGGCCTTATAATAAGGCCTCTGGGCGATGTCATTGTGCTTATGCCTCCGCTCAGCATTTCAATTGATGAGCTCGACAGGATTTGTGACATTACATACGAATCTATCAGGTCTGTTACAGAAAAAACATAATTAAGGTTATGAATATTAAAGGCACATTTTATTTTGATCCATCTGACAGAATTTATGCAGAGCATTTTCCAGGCAATCCAGTTGTGCCTGGGAGTTTTATAATTCATGCTTTTTTAAAAGCATTGAAAGAAGAAGGTTGTAACGAAGGGTACATATTAGAGAATTTCAGGTTTAAAGAATTTGTTTCTCCAGGAGAATACGCTTTTAATATTGAAATCTGCAAAGATCAGATGAGGTGCAGGCTTTTTAGAAGCAATTCAGCAATTGTAACGGGTACGATAAGAAAATGAAATTTACAGGAAATCGGGCTCTTATTTTAGGCGGGAGTTGTGATCTCGCCATTACTCTTGCCATGCGCATGATTGAAGAAGGTCTGTTCCCGATATTGACATACAGGAACGAAAACGGCCGGGAATATATATCAAAAAATATGGAGAATTCTCCAAAAAAGTACAGCTCCTTTTACCTTGAATTCGGCAACCGCGATTCAATAGATTCTCTTTTTCGCCAAATAGGTGATGACATAGATTTTATGGTAGATTTTGTACATGGAAATTTTGAAAGTCTTGTTGCCTCTGCTGATGTGGACAGAATTTACAGTTATTTTGCTGAAAATGTTTCCTTTCGCACAGAAGTCGTAAAAAGAGTTGCAAGGATAATGATGAAAAACAAAAGAGGTCGTCTTGTTTATATTTCTTCATCAGCAGCAGCAAGACCCAATCATGGTCAGGGATTTTATGCAGCGGCAAAGCTTGCATCTGAAGCCATCTATAAAAATCTGGGGCTGGAACTTGGTGGACATGGTATTACCACCGTCACATTACGTCCCGGTTATATAGATTCAGGGCGAGGCAAAAAATTCATTCAAACCCATAGTAAGGAAGTTATTGACAGGGTGCCTATAAAAAGAGCCCTGACAAAAAAAGAAGTTGCAGAGGCAATACTCTTTTATCTTTCAGACAATGCCACCGGCTTTAATGCCACTGAAATTTCAATGGACGGCGGGCTGACGGCCTGCAAGTGAACTTATGGATATTTTAGAAGAAATTACAGAAATCCTGACGGAAATTCTTGATATTGAGAATCATAATATTTCTCCTGAAACTTATCTTATAAGAGAATTGGGCGCTGAGTCCATCGACCTTCTGGAGCTGGCAGTGGCAATAAACTCCAGATTTAATATAGATGTAAATGACGATGAAATATTTTTAATAAAACTAAGGCAATATATAACTGAAGCAGGACAACAGAATAAGGATATATTGCAATACCTGGCTGAAAAGATTCCGTTTCTAATGCGAAAAAGGCTGGAAGATATAATAACAGATCTCGAAGGAGGTCCAACTCTTAAGGTTAAAGATTTAATAGCTTATGTGGAAAGGCAGCGTAATGGGAACTAAACTCAACAAATCGTTTCTGGAAGATCTTATAAACAAAAGAAGAAGTATAAGGAAATATAAACCAGATAATCCGCCGGAAGAATGGATTAACAGCATGCTGCACTGCGCCTTAATGGCTCCTTCGCCTTCGAACAGCCAACCTGTTCGATTTGTCAGAATCAGCTCTGCCGGAAAAAGAGAAAAGCTTTATCAAGCTTTGGATTCAGGCAAACAGGAATTCTTGAGGGCTATACAGTCTGAGGAAGAAGCAAAGAAGCTGAAGAACTGGATAAATACCTATTACCGATATTCCGAATTCATGTTTAAAGCACCTGTCCTTTTTGCTGTTGGGACAATTACATCCTATAAGAGTCTTTCAAAAAGAATGTTTGAGGAGGGGATAATCAGGCATGACGGGCGAGAAGAAACCAGCCTTGATATTACTGTGGGACTAACATTGAAAGGATTTATTCTTAGAGGAGAAGAACTGGGGCTTGGCTCATGCATTCTTACCGGTCCGATGGCGTTTATTCAAAATGTTGAAGAAATCCTCGGGATTAATGATGTCCGAATAAAATGTTTTATTGCTGTTGGATTTCCGGACGAAAAACCTGAAATGCCGCCAAGAAAGAGTATTACAGAAATTCTCAGCGAGATATGAGGCCTCGAGTAGAGCACTGCAGTCCCGCTAAAGCGGGATTTACGAAGCCGTCAAAAAACGATGATATATAAGATGCGCAGAAAAGTCGTCATAACTTCCATTGGAGTTATCTCCTCTTTAGGTTCTAATATAGACGAGATAATTGGTAATTTGAAAAATGAAAACACTTCGTTTGAGAGGTCACATTTTGATAATGAAGTGGCTGTAAGTCCCATTAACGGCTTTGATGTCAAAAATTTTACAGGCCATTTTAAAGACAAACGATATCTAAACAGAGGAGCCCGGTTCTGTGTTGCATCAGCAATTGAGGCAGTAAAAAAAGCAGAAATAGACAAGAAGTCATTATCTGAGGCAGGACTATTCGTTGGAACAGGCCCGAATCTCGATATAGGTGGCGAGTTCCCTGAGATAAAGGATGGAGAAATAGATAGAAGAGATCTTATGGCTCTGTGGATGTTGAAATTCCTGCCAAATACTGCGGCTTCTGTTATCGCCAAGATAGCAGGAATCCACGGAGAAAATCTGACTTTAACCACAGCATGTTCTGCATCACTCCAAGCTATTGGAGAAGCTTTCCACAAAATCAGGGACGGATACATTGACCTTGCATTCTCGGGCGGAGGCGATTCGAGACTGAGCAAAAGCGGTATTTTGGCTTATAAAAAAGCTCATGCCCTTTGCGACGGAACGGGTAAACCTGAAAAAGCAATTCGTCCTTTTGATAGAAGCAGGAATGGATTTATACCGGGAGAAGGGGGAGCTTTTTTTCTGCTGGAAGAGCTCGAACATGCAAAAAAACGCGGCGCAAAAATCTATTGTGAGATTTGTGGCTATGGTGCCTCTATTGATGGATATTCAATGACTGCTCCTGAACCAGATGGAAAATGGGCTGAAAAATCGGTGAATGCGGCTTTACAAGAAGCAGGGCTCGCCTCTTCCGATATAGACGTTGTTTCCTCTCATGGAACCGGGACTCTCTTAAATGATTCAATGGAAGCGGATTTAATTGATCGGGGCTACGGTGAAAAATCTCCCCTTATCATTGCTCTTAAATCTTGGATCGGACATATTGCTGCAGCATGTGGTGCTCTTGAGCTTGCAATATGTCTTGCCTGTATGCAAAACAGTTATCTTCCAAAAATAAGAAATCTTGATGAACCGTGCCATGCGGGACTTAACTTTGTTCGTGAGGGACGAAGATACTCGATAGATAATATATTATTAGAAAATTTTGGTTTTGGCGGACAGAACAGCGCTCTCATAATAAAAAATATTAATGATTATAGCAGTTCTCATAAATATGTTCCTTTTGAATAAATATAGCAATATCCTCGCTAACCGTTTGATCATTTAGAACTTTTCTAATGCTTGTTCCGCTAAAATTAAAGAACTCGACCTCGCTTCGCTTCGGGACTCACACAGCTTCAATTTTTACGCTTCACTTCGCCAAGAAAGTTTGCAAAATGATCAAAATTGTTAGCTCGAATACCGCTTATATTTAAACCTAATAGGAACATTATTTTGAGAAACACTATAGATATGATGGAAATCGTTAATAGAATAGAAATAAATTCGGGCTTAGACGGTTTTGTCCTTTTGGACAGAATATCAGAAGCTGGAGATGAAATAATTACAGGTGAAAGAAGATATTATAATGATCCGGTTTATCTGGGAATAGAATCTCTTGCACAATTAGGAGCCTATCATGTCCGTTTTATTAACGATTTTGAAATACATGCCTTTCTTTTAAAAATAAACCATTGCCATGTTATTGGGAGCAAGATTTTACATGGTGAATATCTGATTGATGGAAGACTTATTAATCGAAGCAAATCTTCTTACTCCTACTTCTTAAGAGCTAAAAAAGAAGATCAAATTCAGATTGAGGGAGAGTTTTTGTTTTCAACTCTAAAATATGACAATAATTTCAACAAAAAAATGCTGGAAAAACATTACCGCATGGTATTTTCGTGTTTAAGAAAAGAATAATAAATAAATTGACTGCTCAGAAAGAGGCAGGTCTTTACAGAGAACCCGTAGAAATAGAAAACAGGGAAGGGAGATTTCTTTTAATTGAAGGCAAAAAAGCATTAAATTTTGCGTCAAACGATTATCTTGGCCTTGGTGTGTCTGAAGAACTTAAACGTAAAGTATCAGGTAACTTTATGAAATACAGCACATCTTCCTCATCTTCCCGGCTTGTTTCAGGAAATTATTCTGTTATCAACCAGGCTGAAAAAGAATATGCCCGCTTTTTCGGATATGAGGATGCTCTGTTTTTTCCCAGCGGCTATCAGGCAAATATAGGTATTCTTTCTGCACTTTTTGAAAAGGGCGATTTGTTGATTTTCGACAAGCATATGCATGCCAGCAGTGTGAAGGGTATGCTTTTAAGTGGTGCTGATTTTCATGGATATAACCATAACTCCATGTCTCATCTTTGCAAATGGCTTGAAAAGTTCACTAAAAAGAAAACTGCAGTGCTTACAGAGTCCCTTTTCAGCATGGATGGTGATTTTCTTGATGTTCAGGGTTTTAAAGAGCTCAAAAAACGCTTCGATTTTTTCAGCATAGTTGATGAGGCACATGCATTCGGAGTAATAGGTAAAAATGGCAGGGGTATTGCTCGTGATGTGGCAGATATCAGTATTGGAACTTTTGGCAAAGCTCTTGGTCTTTTCGGTGCTTTTGTGCTTCTGCCTGCCGGCTTCAAAGAATATTTTTTCAATTTTTCTTCGCCGTTAATTTATACAACTTCTCTTCCTGAAGCGCATGCTGCATCAGCCATAGACCTTTTAGAAATTATTTCTCAATGCGAAAAACAAAGAAAACATCTGTCTAAGATAAGCAGTCTTACTAAAGAAAGCCTTGTTTACGAGGGTTTTTGTGTAAAAGGAGATGCTCATATTCTTGCTATAGAAATCGGAGATGAAAGCAGGGCTTTGGAGATATCTGAAAAGTTGCTTGAAAAGAATATTTTTGTATTGCCGGCACGATATCCCACTGTGCCGTTAAATAAAGCTATATTAAGGATAGGCATGACTGCTCTTCATTCTGAGGAAGATGTTAAAAAGTTAGTCAGCTCTTTAAAAGAGACGGCTTCCTAAAAAGTCCATTTTCTGCGTTGCGCTGCATCCTTCGTCATTGCGGCGTACTATAAGTACTCCTCTCTCCTCAGGATTTGCGCGCCTTGAAACTGTCCCGACTTGGCGGGATTACTTTGCCGTCTATAGCTATGTATTCCGCTTGTTTATTCGTATATTAGCGGTATTTGAGCTAACAATTTTGATAATTTTGCAAACGTTCTTGGCGAAGTGAAGCGTAAAAATTGAAGCTGTCTGAGTCCCGAAGCGAAGCGAGGTCGAGTTCTTTAATTTTAGCGAAACGAGCCTTAGAAACGTTCAAAATGATCAAACGGTTAGCGAGAATATTGCTGATATACGGAAAGTAATTACGAGAGAGGTATGTGGAAAAATTGAAAAAGCAGATAGATAAAATTTTTGTTGTTGGGACTGATACCAGCGTAGGGAAAACGGTTTTATCTCTTTTGCTGATGCAGTTTTTTTATGCAAATGGCCATATGCCTTTTTATCTCAAACCAGTTCAAACAGGATGCAGCGATCCTTACGATAAAGACAGTGATGCAAGATTCATTTATAAGCATGTAAAGCAGCTAACCAACAAAGATGCTGCTGATTCAGTAGTATATTGTTTCAGAGAACCCAAGGCCCCGTATTTTGCTTCCCGCAATGAGGGAAAACATATTGATGTAACGGCAATAAGGGATACACTGGACAAAAAGAGTCGTATTTATTCTCCTGTTATAATAGAGGCTGCCGGCGGGCTTTTTGTGCCGGTCAATGAAAATACATTAATAATCGATCTCATTAAAATTACAGGAGCACAGCCAATTATTGCCGCCCGTGCAGGATTGGGAACGATTAATCATACTCTCCTAACAATAGAGGCTTTGCATAAAAGGAATATACAACCGGTCGGGATTGTTTTTATAGATGCTGGAGAAAAGCCTACCCCACAGGATATGATAAGCGAAAATATTGAGGCTGTTGAGGGTTTTTCCGGCATAAAAGTTGCCGGAGTAATAGGCAGAATCAAGGATTTTTCAAATCCTGAAAAACAATGCTATCAGTCTATTGGTAAGATTTTTATATATCTATTCCAAAGAAATTTATGATGAGAGAATTCAGCCATTTTCTTAGCACAGAATAAGAATAGTAACGGGTGGCAATCTCGTAATTATGATTTACCATTTTTTCTCTTTTTTCAGGTGATTCAAGGACTTCCCTTACTTTTTGCACTGTTTTTTTGGTGAGGAATCCGTCCATTACTATAAGCTCAAAGCCCTTTGGCTCTATATCTCTTACAAATGTGGCATAACGGTTTATCAATATAGGTTTTCGAAAGTAAATAGATTCAAGAAAGGCATTGCCGAATCCTTCGTATATGCTGGGATAGGTAATAAAGTCAGCAAGAGGGTAAATATCCCAGAGCGAATATTGATTCGGACTTTTCAAGCCATCGTTGACTGGATCAGCTATACTGGTATCAACCAAACGAAGATCTACACCATGATCCTTTGCGCTTTCTTTTAACCATTCTACATATTCAACTCCTTCATCTCCTGTTTCATGTGATATTACTAGCTTATAACGAGAACCATTCAATTCGTGGACCAGTTCAATAGCATGTTCAATCCCTTTTCTTTGAATGACCCTGGAGGGTTGCAGAATCATAACATCATCTGGCTTTAATCCAATTGAATTGCGGAAATCCTCTGTACGCTTTTCATCCACCAAGGGCGGATTTCCAAAATCCAGCACATTAGGAATAATGGTTGACGAAATTCCTGTACGGTGAGCCAGTTCTTCCTTGGCAGCCGAATTAATTACCACGTGCTCAATATTAGACAAAGTCGGCGGAAAGGCCATCTGAATATAGTCGTTCACCGCATTAACAGTAAAACGTACCCTTTCCCAGTAGAAATCGTGATGGTGCGCAATAGTTGGGATCTGAGTCTCAGCAATGATTTCTGTTAAAGCCAATCCAAGAGGAACGTGCAAGGGAATGGTTAAAGCATTTTCAGCGATCAACATGTCGATTTTGAATTTTTTTATGAATTCATAGAGTTCTGCTTTTAAAAAAGATCTTGAGGAATGTATTACTTTGGTTACAGCGCGACTCCTTCTATTTTTACCAAAAATCTGGTCGCTGATCCATTTATTATCTTTATGGTTAAAGAAAGCTTCAGTGACCAGGAAGCTATTTAGCGGATTTCTGTCCAGTTCGCCGGCAAACCAGAAACAGGAATGTCCGCTTTTTTTTATAACCTGTGCCCACTTGCTAGATTCTAATGTAACTCCGTCTGTTCCCGCAAAGCGCGTTGAGACAAATCCGATGTTTCTCCCCATTAAATTTTTTCACCTCTATTTATTGATTAACCAGTAAGAAATAATCCAGAGTTAAACCACTTTTTTAATTTCTTTTAGCTTTTTAGCAAGCTTTTTTTTCTGATACTAAAAAAATTCTTAACATTTTATTAAGTCTGTAAATATAAATTTAAGTCTTTTGGGGTTGCCTGACACGAAACTTAAGTACAAAATAGAGGATATTGACTTTTATGGACTTAGAGGTATAAGAAATTTTGGTATGAAACTTCTTGTTATCGCATCACTATTGCTTGTAATAATATCAGGCTGTACATTTCCCTCAAAACCTACAGAACCTCCTGAGAAGCCTTTTGCCAGCGACGGCTGTTCCTGCTGGCCAGACTGGGACTATTACGACTGTTGCTATAACCATGATAAAGATTACTGGTGGGGCGGAACACCTCAGGAAAGGAAAGAATCAGATCTAAGATTAATGAAATGTATATCTGAGAAGGGTCATACTATCCTGCCGATATTTATGTATATTGGAGTTAGAATCGGCGGCCACGGCTGGTTGCCGAGCCCGTTTCGCTGGGGCTTTGGCCGTCCGTGGCCCAAAGGTTATTATTCCGAACCGGAAAAAGCAGAAGAATAGCGTTGATTATTGGGAACCACCACGTCTCTCCAAGCAAATGTCAACATTTCACGGATGTCCCCCATTTTCTCACACAAAGCCGTCAGGATTAACTTTTGATCAGAGACTGCCCCGTCATCTGTTCAGGCTTGTCAATATTCATGATATGAAGAATGGTAGGAGCGATATCTCCCAGGATGCCATCTGGTCTTAAATTGACATTCTTTAGTTTGTCATCGACCAGTATAAATGGAACAGGGTTGAGTGTGTGGGCTGTATGTATATGTCCATCTGTATCAGTCATCTTTTCTGCATTCCCGTGATCGGCAGTAATCAAAACAACCCCTCCCTGGGCCTTTGCCTGGCTCACAACTCTTTCCACACATTTATCAACTGCTTCGCATGCTTTGATTGCAGCTTCAAGGACTCCAGAATGTCCCACCATATCCATATTGGCAAAGTTAAGAATAATAATATCATAATTTTTTGACTGCAAACGGGAGATAACTTCTTCTGTTACTTCAAAAGCACTCATTTCCGGTTTTAGATCATAGGTTGGAACTTCGCGTGGTGATGGGATTAAACATCTGTCTTCAAGATGAAAAGCCTTCTCTTCACCGCCATTAAAAAAGTATGTTACATGAGCATATTTTTCAGTTTCCGCTATTCTTAGCTGTTTTAAATTATTTTTACTTATAACTTCACCAAGTATCCCATCCATATGAATGGGAGGAAAAGCAACTGGAAGTGGAAATTTTTCATCGTAAATCGTCATACACACAAAATCACAAAGCTTGGGTAAGGAAGTTCTATTAAAAAATGTAAATTCCGGATCTGTAAATGCCTGTGTAATTTGCCGCGCACGGTCTGCCCGAAAATTAAAAAATATGATACCATCGCCATCTTGAACAGTTCTAAGCGGCTTCCCGCGTTCATCTGTAATAATAACCGGTTGTATAAATTCATCAGTTTCATTCCTGCTGTATGCATTTTTTACAGCTTCTACGGGATTCTTTTCCTTAACACCTTCGCCAAGCGTATATAGACGATAGGCCTTTTCAATCCGGTCCCATCTTTTGTCACGATCCATTGCAAAATAGCGTCCGCAAATGCTAACGATAGTCCCAAAGCCAATTTTATTTATATAATTCTGTAAGCTTTTTATGTAATCAGCCCCGCTGTCAGGAGGAGTATCCCGACCGTCAAGTATAGCATGGACATAAACATGCTTAAGCCCCTTTTTTCTGGCCATGTCCAGCAAAGCCAGCAAATGACTAAGATAGCTGTGAACGCCGCCGTCTGAAACAAGTCCCATCAAATGCAATGCAGAATCATTTGCCTTAATTTTTGATACAACTGACTTTAAAACATGATTTTCAAAAAATTCTCCGCATCTTATTGCTTTGTCTATTCTTAGAAGATCCTGATATACTACCCTTCCGGCTCCGATATTAAGATGCCCGACCTCGGAATTTCCCATAATTCCTTCTGGAAGTCCCACAGCTTCCCCGGAACATAAAAGGCTGGTGTGGGGATATTCTTTCTCAAGCCTGTCAAGATAAGGAGTTTTGGCCAGCATAACAGCATTGCCTTCGCTATTAGAACTAATTCCCCATCCATCCAGGATAATCAGCATACAAAATTTTTTATCATTCACAATAAAGCTCCAAAGCTAACTTACTATAATGGTTCTCTCAAATACCGCTAATATATTTATAAGTCGAACTAGACGGCAAAGTAAAAAGCTTCAGTTTCAAGGCGCGCAATTCCTGAGGAAAGAGGCGTACTTATAGCTACGCCGCAATGACGAAGGATGCAGCACAACACAGAAAATGGACTTTTTACGAAGCCGTCAATAGTCAGAAATCCTTTTTGCATCTATCCATAGACCTTCGAGATCATATAAAGTACGTATTGGTTCATAAAAAATATGAAGAACAACATGGCCGTAATCCATAACAACCCAGTGCCCTTCTTTTTGACCCTCAACGCCAAGTGGTTTTATTTTTTTCTTTTTCAGATCTGCCTGAATAGATTCAGCGACTGCTCTAACCTGACGATTAGAAAGCCCGCTGCAAATTATAAAATAATCCGCAATAGAAGTCAGTTCACGAACATCTAGAACAACCAGCCCTATAACCTTTTTGTTCAAGGCCGCTTTAATATAAACATCAAGAGAAGGATCATGTTTATAAATCATACATAAAGTCCTCTGCCGATTATAAAGTCTTCTACTTTCTTGGGAACGAAAAGTTTAATGGGTTTGCCTTTTTTAATAAGATGGCGAATTTGAGTTGATGAAATGTCAACTGAATCTATATCAACAAAAAAAATTGTCTGTTTTT
>SDBT01011927.1_pt1 | contig 13966 bp, 8 predicted proteins | sample 2277101 | NCBI WGS metagenome assembly SDBT01 (sample SAMN10404973, study PRJNA504765) | marine sediment metagenome | isolation source: marine sediment core GS10_PC15, 103 cmbsf | place: Arctic Ocean: Southern Knipovich Ridge | collected 2010 | reverse complement strand
GCACGACCTGTGCGGCAAGCTGCTGGGCGTGCCCGTTTACAAGATGCTCGGACTGAACCCCGCCAACACTCCACAAACTAGCTTTACTATCGGCATCGACACCATCGAAGTAATGCTCAAGAAGCTCGCCGAAGCTCGCGAGTATCCGATCCTGAAGATCAAAGTCGGCTTCGACGGCGACATGGAAGTAATGCGAGCCATCCGCGACAACACCGACGCAATCATCCGCGTCGACGCAAACTGCGGCTGGGGCGTCGATGAAGCTATCGATAAGATCAACCAGCTCGAGCAGTTCAACATCGAACTTATCGAGCAGCCCATCGAGGCCAGAAACTTCGAAGGCCTCCGCAAAATCCGCGAGAACACCAATATCCCAATCATGGCCGATGAAGATTCAATCACCACCGCCGACCTGAAGAACCTCATCGGCTGCGTGGATTCGATCAACATCAAGCTGATGAAATGTCGCGGCCTGTGCGAGGCGCTGCGAATGATCCACACCGCACACTCACTCGACATGAAGGTGATGCTCGGATGCATGACCGAGAGTTCGCTCTCGCTATCTGCCGCCGCCCATCTCAGCCCGCTGACCGAGTACGCCGACCTGGACATGAACCTGCTGCTGACCAACGATCCGTACGAAGGCCTGAAGGTTGTCGACGGCAAATTGGTCCTGCCAGAGAGCTCCGGCGTGGGCGCTATTCGGCGAACAGGCGAGTAGTTCATAAGCCACGCCGCCCTGCATCCGGGCGCTGGCCCTGAAGGGATATTTGCGGTGCATTCTGCGGACATCCATTGGCAGCCGACCCGTAAATTTATACACAATTGCTTGCACTAGTTGGTTCTGGGACCGGCCTTCGTGCGGCATCCGTCGAGTTCCAACTAAAATACTTGCTCTTGGACCACCGGGTCACTATAAAAGCAAGACTGACACACCCTTGCCTCGCGGTATTTCAGGATATTTCGTCTACATCCCCTGATGTTTTCTTGCGCAAGGGTTAACACCGGGAAAGGCGTATGGAACTTCAGACGATATGCTGGCGGGCTTTACAGCTTCAACACCCACCCCAATGGGAGATTGCGCTCGCCTGCGGTCCCGAAGGCATGCAGCGGATCATTCTTGCCGACAGGCATTTCCACCGCTTGGACGTCCGCTGGCGCCCGCTGAAGTACGTTCCGAACCTCGATCTGATGCTCTCTCGCCACAAGCAGCCCAAGAAGGATAAGGATCAGGATGTACTGATGAGTCCCCTTTCGGCAGCATTCGAACCGTGGAAGGGTATAGTCCAGGAGACGCCCGAAGGCACGGTCACGCACGCAGGCAGGCATTTCCATGACGCTCGCTTGCTTGTCGAGGCTACGTTAGTCTGGCCCGATGAGCGGGACATGACGCTGGAAAGTGAAATCCTTGCCTCCATCGCACCACTCGAGCGCGACATTGAACCGCGACCTTGGCAGGCGATGGGGCTGTCTCTGCAGTGCCCCACCAGATTCGAGTTGCACGAAACCGACCTCAAGGTGGGCAAGGTTCAGTGGGACTTCCGCCAGACCAGACCGGGCAAGCCGACCCAGGCAGGCAAGCATTCGCCCCTGCTGGAGGTCAATCGCATCGCCATGCCCGAGTACTGGCTGAAGAAGACCCCGCTTCGCGAATGGCTCCGTGGGCAAATTCCCAAACAGTTCACCGAATTGCGTGTCAGGGCAGAGCAGCAGGGCCCGCACACCGCCGACGTAATTGTCAGCTCCGCAAGAGGACCGTTACTTTCGAGCCTCGGTGGAACCAGGCAACTGCGCCTGGATATGGCGTGGACATGCCCGACGGAGAATCGTGTCTATCACATTCATTACACCAGGCTCACCACAGGCGATCAGGCTCAACTGCCCGAAGGCTTCGCTCTGCGTTGCTGCAGGGGCGTTCCGGCCGTCAGAACAGAGCAGGTGATGGCATGAGCACGAGCTTAATCACCACAACCGCACAATCCGGCAAGAGCAAGGTCGCCGTTTCCCAGTTCCTTAGCTCGCGTCCTTGCCCAAACACCGCGGCAGAGCGTACGTCCCGGCCCGATGGAGGAACGATTGTGAAGGTTCCTATGAACCGCCCCGGGTGGCTGGTGCCTCCGCTAAGCTGGCTCCTGCCGTTTTCTGAAAACCGGCGCCTTCGCCTGGACGCTATCGGAACACAGGTGCTGCAAATGTGCGACGGCGACCGAACCGTAGAAACAATAATTGAACAATTCGCCGTAAAGAATAAACTATCGTTTCGTGAAGCTCAGCTTCCTGTGACGCAGTTCCTGCAACAGATGACTGAGCGAGGCGTGATTGCAATTGTCGGACCTCAGGAGAAAGCTGACCAGACATGAAGGTTATCGATGTTAAAGATCAGGTAAGCCTGCCTTTCGCCAAGTGCGTCGAGCTGGTGATCAGTGGAATCAAGTACCGCCTGTTCAGGGCTGCTGTGACCGTCACCATCATCGCACTTGCGGTGGCATTCCTTATGGCAATGCTCAGCGAGTCCATCGTGGCCAGGAAAGTCGCCAGTGAGATCGACGTGCAACTGGCGCCGGCGAGAAACTTCGCCTTCTGGGTCGGGCGCCTTGCCGACGAAATCACCGAAAGGGACCTGACGGAGCAACTGGCCGACATGCAACCGTCCGATGCCCGCTGGAAGGAATTTGCCGCATGGGGCAATCTCGACGAAGCACAACTCCAGGAACTCAAGTCCATCGCCGTCAACCAGCGGATGTATTTGGATTTCTTCGCCGAAGATCTCGACGAAGGTGAGCGACGCCCAATGCTCGGACGGTCCCGGGGCGTGGACATTTTCACCCTCCTCCAGGATGCCGAAGCCTACGCTCAGTTTGAAGAGGAAATCACCACTCTCGGACGCAAGATGGATACGGACCTGGAGACCTTCAAGGCCTTCATCACCGAATGGGAAAGCACCCGTTCGATTCGCAAGAACATTATCACCGGGCATCTGGCAGCCCAGGCGAAGGTCAAAATAGCTACCGGCGACGAGAGTCCGGGAATCCTTCTCGCCCAGGCCAATCAATCGTTCGTGAACATGCTGGCTGGGCATGGATTTGTGTTAAATGCCGACAACATCGATCAACTGCGATCATTGGCAACAATCAACCTCGACCGCGACCATTTGCTGCGAATCCAGAGCATGGGTCTCACCAAGAACCGCCTGTCCATGCGAATGAGTCTCGCTAACGTCATGGATGCCGACGAAGACATGTTCTTCTCCTTTATCCAGTCTTCCAAAGGCGCCAAATGGCTGATCGAACTGACCTCGACCGACACGTTCGCCACTAAGTCCGCGGAACTGGGCATCCCCCTGCTGACGATTTCCGCTCAGCGCGTTCGCGAGATAGCAAACCACCGCCTCAAGGAAAGCAAGCTTTGGGACATTAAGGAATCGGTTTCCAATACAGCCAGTTCGGATGAAGAAGGGTTCCTCGGTTATTCCACGCGGACATTGTGGCTGATAACGGTCAGCTTCATGGTCTGCGTCGTCGGAATCGCCAACGCCATGCTCATGAGCGTAACCGAGCGATTCCGCGAGATCGCCACCATGAAGTGCCTTGGCGCAACCGACGCATTCATCATGATCAACTTCGTACTCGAGTCTTGCCTGCAGGGCCTGGCCGGTGGAATCGTCGGTGCGACTGTGGGCTTCGGTCTGGGCGCATTGAGATCGCTGGTTAGTTACGGATGGATGGCCATGCAGCACGTTCCATGGTCGACAATGTTCGCCACTGCCGGAATCGCGATTGTCGTAGGAATAATTCTTTCGGCACTGGCGGCTGTTTATCCGGCGCATATCGCGGCAAGACTGGCACCCATGGAAGCAATGCGAATCGAATAATCACTGGGCACGACTTGACTCACTTAGGTGTTTAATGAGCGAAAGCAAACAGACAACCAAACATGCGTCACAGAACGAGATCGATGAGCGCCCAGTGCTTATACGCACCAGGGACCTCAAAAAGTCCTACCAGATGGGCGATGTAACTACCCAGGCGCTCAGGGGAATCGACATTGAGCTATACCGTGGCGAGTTCATCTGCGTCATGGGGCCCAGTGGCAGCGGAAAGAGCACGTTCTTCAATATGGTCGGAGGGCTTGACTCGCCAACTTCGGGCAGGGTATTCCTCGACGAAGTCGACGTCGCCCAGCTCAACGCGGTCGAACTGGCTTTCCTGCGGTGTCGAAAAATCGGATATATATTCCAGACTTACAATCTCGTGCAGTACATGACCGCACTGGAAAACATCACGGTTCCGATGGCCTTTGCGGGCGTAACAGCGGATGAAGCCCGCGACCGCGGAATGGGCCTGCTCGAACTGGTCGGACTGGCCGACAGATGGTTCCATAAACCGATCGAAATGTCCGGCGGTCAGCAGCAGCGAACCGCTATCGCAAGATCGATGGCGAATAACCCCACGATCCTGCTGTGCGACGAACCTACCGGAAACCTGGACCTGAAAACCGGACAGGAGATACACAATACTTTGCAGAAACTCAACAAGGAGCGCGGCGTGACAATTATCTGCGCCACACACGATCATCGGTTGATAGACATGGCCGACAGGATCATGTGGATCAGGGACGGAATGGTGGAGAGACTTGCAGATCGATCGGATGTTACGGTCCAAACTGGCACGATCGGAGGCATGGAGAATGAATAGACTTCGCCTCTCGATTGCGATGATCGGACTGCTTGCCCTTCTGGGCAGCAGCGCCGCCCAAGCCGCCACCGACAAGAAAACCTTTATCTCCGATCTCAAGACGCTAACCGCCCAGCCCCACCGCCGCGCCGGTTACCAGGACGGTTCCCTTCGGGCAAGCGATTACGTCGAGAAGCGACTTCGCTCGATCGGTTTTTCCGATGACGATATCCACATACTTACCTTCCCCGTCGTCCAGCCGATCACAATCGAAAGCGAACTGATCGCAGGCGACCGGAGCTATCAGATCTTCCCCGCCATGCCCAATCTCCTCCAGGCATCGGTGACTCCGGAAGAAGGCCTTGCCTACGAGACGATGTACGTTGGCAGCGGAGAGGTGTCCGAATACGGAAACCGCCTTGCCAAAGACAAGATCGTCGTCATGGACTTTGACAGCGGGAAAAATTGGCAGACAGCTTTCGCATTCGGTGCCCGTGCGGTTCTGTTCATCGGAAGCGATAAACCTGCTCGCAACGCGCTTCACTATGTAAACATTCCGGCGAACCTCCCGCGGTTCTATGTACCGGCCGAGGTTGCGAACGAACTTCAATTGGCGACCAAGCCACGCAACATCACCCTGAAAGCGGCTTGCAAGTGGGAAGAACTGCGAGGCAGAAACGTTGTCGCCATCGTGCGAGGAACGGACCCCGTATTCGATCCGAAACGTCCCAGGCAAGCTATCGTGCTTGCCGCCCCGCTTGATAGCACGTCGGTGATTCCCGACTTGGGCCCGAGCGCACGCTACGCAGCCAACTGCGCCGGGCTGCTCCGTCTTGCCGAGCATTTCAGAAACTCACCGCCCAGACGCGACATTATCCTGGCGTTCCTCGACGCCCAAAGCGTCACCCACATGGGCGCCCAGGCCGTCTAAGGCGCGCTCTATCGGCGCAAAGGCGTGCGCAAACTGGCGGAGGTCTCGCTTTCTCAACGCCTCGAACGCATGAAGGCCGAGCAGAAATACCAGAAAGAGCTCGCCGCCGTACTCGATGAACTGATTCCGTTGACCGATCAGTATTGGCGCCCCTGGGGTGTTCTCTACGCCCGCAAGAGCAAACTGGCCCAGACCGAAGACCGACTCAACAAGAAGCTCGAAGCTCTTAAGGCCGCCAAAGCCCGCCTCGAGACGCTTGATTACCCTGTAGATGACATCATCGCAGGCCTTGATGTGAAGATAGCCGCCACAACCGAATTGCTCGAGACTGCTTCGAAGGATTTTGCCGATAAACAGCCGCAACTCGACGACGACATGGCTGCGTTGGAAAAGCAGATGAACACGCCCGAGCTCAACGCGATCAAGCTGTTCGGCTCGGACGATCAACCGTCGAAGATCGAGGATATGCCCCGTCATTCCAAGACCGTCCGGTTCCTGCGAGACGAGACTACGAACTTTGACAGCGACGTGCTTGAAAAACTCGTACCACTAAGAATCCGCCGGCGTGACTTATCGAGAAAGCTTGACAAAATCGTCGAGGAAGGGACGAAACTGCGAGCGAAACTGAAAGGTATGCTCTCCGACAAGGACGCCGACAACGAGGCGATCACCCAGCTGCAAGAATCGATCGGGAAGAACCTTGAAGAAGCATCCGTCCTGGAAGACCGCCTTGATTCCGCCCTGCAGAAGATCGAAATCTGCACCAAGCGGCGCTTGGGCTGGAACTCGCTGATGGAAGTTCTTGCCAACAGCACCCACTCCGATAAGACGCGAGGGCATTTCGCCAGGATTATCCAGAAGGGGCGTAAGGTTATCGATCGCAGACTTGGCGAACTCGACCAGCTCATCACGGAGACCCACCAGGCGATGGCCCTTTACGACGCCATTGGCCCGGACCGCAACGAAATCGTTCTGCATATCAGCATGAACCTTGGTGACGCCAGAGATCGATGGACCTTCGTTCATGGCGATGACAGCGTATACTCCAAGTATGACAAACCCGGAAACTACAGCGCCATCTGGAAAGTCGCACGCAACGTATTGAAGCGCCACCCCGGACGATGGACTAATTTAGATCGGAACGCAATTTCCGATCTCTACCCCAACCGCATGTTCGCTCCGGGCTTGTTCGCCGATAGCGGAGGCATCGCCGGAATCTTCGCTATCCAGAATATCAGTGCAGTCACGTCGATGGACCGCTTCGGGCGCGAAGGCCAGCCGTCCGACTCGTTCGAGGCTCTGGATACCGATGCATTCTACAGCCAGTTGTCCAGCCTCACGGACTATCTGGGCGTGTTCACCAACGACGAGGGCCTGAACCTTCAACCGCAGATTAGCCCCAGGGCAATCTGGGCTGAATCCAAGTGGACCGGTTCCAAGAGCACGGGCGCTTCGGTATTGCAGGCCGGTGCCGGAAGTGCCATCCCAGACCGCCCTGTCCGCGACGGTATCGCAGCCATCCATCGCGTGCACGAGCAAGGTGCCTGGAAGGCCAGTCGACTCGATCGCGTCGCACCGGGGTTTGTATTCGCAATATTGGCCAAGACCGACACGGCTGGCATTTACGAAATAGGACCGTACTCCAAGCCTACCTACAGGGGATGCCTCTCCATCGTGGCCACCTTCGATAAGACCGCCGTCGGAACCGACGAAATAGCCAAAGAGTACAAGACGCGCGGTATCATCGATTCGATCTCGACCATAGCCACATACAAGGCCAAAGGTTCCGCCCCGCTCTGGAGATGGTCAGTAAACCTGTTCAAGACCCGCTCAAAGACAATGGTCGCTTACGGATACAACCGCGGTGCACTGCCCTCGATACCCATGCGGGCACTTTCGACCGCGAAGTTCCGCAAGGACCGACATCTCCTTTGCGAGATGGAAAACATAACGACATTGTTCGCACCGGCCGGCGCAAAGGGTTTCAAACTCTTCAACAAGGCTGGCATCGCCCTGCTGAATAACAGTCCCTCCAAGGCCGAATACAGGGGCATTGGAATAGCCCTGAAAGACCAGTTCGAACATCCTATCATCCCCGATATTTCCGCCCACGATCTTGGCGCCCTGAACCGATACCGTCTCAAGACGCTGCGTAAAGCCGGCATCATGCAGGACGATCTCGAGATTCTCTCCGGAGAGGCGCACGATACCGAAAAGGACGCCGATGCGACGTTGATCACCGAGGGCGACAACGCCGAGCAGACCGTCAAAACTTCTATAGACAAGCATTACGGCGACAAGGCTGCCTCGGCTGCCCTCTCACGCCGCGTCTACACTCCGCTGATCGCCCAGATGAAGGACCTGGTCACCGCCGTGGTCCTCCTGCTGCTGCTTGCCATGCCGTTCGCTTACGCACTGGAGAGACTGCTCGTCGGTTCGCCGCACATATATCGCCAGATCGGATGGTTCGCGTTCTTCTTCCTCCTGACGTTCGGAGTGCTCTATTTCGTCAACCCGGCTTTTCGTATCGCGGCCACCCCCGCGATCATCTTCCTGGCCTTTACGATCATCCTGCTGTCTTCGCTGGTCATCTTCATCATGGTTCGCAAGCTGCAGACCGAGATCAAGAAGATGCAAGGCCTCTCAAGCAGCGTTCACAGTGCCGACGTATCACGCCTGAGCACCATGATGGCCGCGGTCAACATGGGTATTTCAACCATGAGGCGGCGACCGGTGCGAACCCTGCTGACGGCAGTGACGGTACTGCTGCTGACCTTCACCATCCTCACGTTCGCTTCTTTCGGGAGCAGATGGGACGTCGGAAGCACATATCAGGGCCCCATGATGAGCGCACCTACCAGGATACTGGTCAGGCACCAACTTTGGGGACCGATAGGGCATGAGGTTTTCCAGATGGTTCGTGGGCATCTGACAGACCAGGCCGACATCGTGGCCAGGTACTGGGTCGCCTCCACCGCACAGGACGCCAAAGAACTGAGGGCAATGGACATGGTCGTCGCTTCCGGCGACGCAAAGAATATCAGCCCTATCTCTGCGGCAATCGGTCTGGACTTACGTGACATTGAGCGCCAGGGCGACATAGCGAAGCTCTTTTACGACAGCGATTCGGAGGGCAACGCAATCCGCCTGGCCGATTACAGCCTGCTCGCCGACGACGGTATTATTCTGACCCAGGCGGTATCCGACGAACTCAAGCTCACCAAACAGGACATCGGCAAAGCGACCGTACTTCTGGCTGGAAGAAAGTTCACCTACGCGGGCGTCGTTTCGGACCGTCTTGCCGGGGCCTCCATGCTCGACGGTTCGAGCATGCTCCCGGTCGATTATAATTCGTCGGCGGGTGCGTCGATGGACACTATCGCACGCGAATCGACTGCCGAGACCGCCAGCGAAATGCCCGACGAAGAAAGTACACAGTTTGTCTACTACAGCGTCGACCAGATTGTGATCATTCCACCCAGCGCCGCAATCTCTATGGGAGGTCTGGTCCGGGCGATGACGATATATCCCAACGATGTCCAGAAGGTCATGGATATATCACGCCGCGCCGCGATGATCTCGGAATTACCCGCCTACGCCGGACAACGTGAAGGTGTGTATCGAATGTTCTTCAAGGCGCTCGCCTCGGCAAGCGGAGTGAAGGAACTTGTCATACCGGTTGTCTTGGGCGGGCTTATCGTCTTCGCGACGATGCTCGGAAGCGTCTCGGACCGCGAGCGTGAAATATACACGTTCAGCTCACTCGGACTCGCACCGGCACACGTTGCGAGCCTGTTCTTCGCCGAGGCATCCATATATGCCGTCGTCGGAGGGATGGGAGGCTATCTGCTCGGGCAGATAGTTGCCAGAGGCCTGGGCTATCTCGGGCAGATGGGCCTGGTGTCCGTACCGTCGATGAACTACAGCTCGACCAACGCGATCGTGACGGTGCTTATCGTAATGTTCACCGTTTTGCTCTCGACGGTATATCCGGCCATGAAGGCATCCAGGTCCGCCAATCCGGGCATTCAACGATCGTGGAGCATCCCGAAACCCGAAGGCAATCTTTACGATCTGATCTTCCCCTTTACTGTTTCGGCCTATGACATCATCGGAGTGGTCAGCTTCCTTCAGGAACACTTCAACAATTACAGCGACACTTCGCTGGGTATATTCGCAACCATGGACTCTCGCATCTTCAGGCAGACAGACAACGACATGCTGGGCTTCAGGGCTACGGTAGCTCTGGCCCCGTTCGATCTGGGCGTAACTCAGGAATTCGCACTCCTCAGTCAGCCCAGTGATATCGAAGGCATAGATCAGATCAGAATCATGATTTACCGCCACAGCGGCGCGCACGGAGACTGGCAGCGGTCAAACCGCGTATTCGTCAACGAACTCCGCAAGCAGCTTCTGATATGGCGTTCGCTTTCGCAGGAAGTTACGGATAAATACCGCGAGACAACCCTCGCCAACTGGGACTCACTCCCGGTTGAGCAGGTAGATCGCCAGAGTATGGGAGGCCAGGCGTGAGTAGGCCCAGTGCCAGCAAAGAGCTGGAACAATATCGCAACGTGATGGAGGTCCCCTCGACTTTCGAGGACGGCTTCAGTTGGACTGCACTGTTCGGCGCACTGTTCGTCGCGCTGCTGATGGTGCCAGGCGCCATGTACATGAAGTTGCTGGCAGGCTACGGTGTGGGACCGGCCGCCCAGTGGGTGACTGTCATCCTGTTCCTCGAGGTGGCCCGCCGCGCCCACCGCACGTTGAAAAAAGCCGAACTGTTCGTACTGTTCTACATGGCCGCAGCGGCAATGAGTCAGCCCTTCAGCGGTCCACTGTTCAGGCAGTTCTTCGCACAATCCAACGCCGCCACCGGAATGGGTGTAGCGGAGCTTCTGCCCATCTGGTACGCCCCGATCGACCCGGACATTCTCGCGCAACGAAACTTTTTCAATCCGGCCTGGTATCCGGCAATCGGACTGGTAATTTTCCAGTTGCTCATGAGCCGCATCAACACGTCCGTCCTGAGCTACGGATTCTTCCGCCTGGCAAGCGACATTGAAAAACTCCCCTTCCCCATGGCACCGATCGGGGCCCAGGGCATAACCGCCCTGGCCGAGCAGCAGGAAGAGGAATCCCAGGCAGGATCCGAAGATAATATCGCAAACTGGCGGTGGCGAGTCTTCAGCATTGGCGGTGTTCTCGGGCTGAGTTTCGGCGCTATTTACCTCGCCCTACCGGCGATATCCAGCGCCGTGCTCGACGAATCCATCTCGATTCTTCCGATTCCGTTCCTCGACCTGACGCCCAAAACAGCAGGCTTCCTATCGGCCGCGGCGACAGGGATCAGCCTCAACCTGGGGCAATTGGTCTTCGGAATGGTGCTTCCCTTCTTCGCGGTGCTGGGCAGTTTCCTCGGATACATGATCCAGGTTGTCGCTAACCCGTTCCTTTATCATTATGGGATTCTCAACAGTTGGACGCCGAACGATACTACGATCACGACGATGTTCAAAAACTTCATGGACTTCTACTTCAGCTTCGGGCTTGGCGTGACCTTGGCCTTGGCGCTGATGGGGTTCTGGAAGATATACAAGGCCTTTAAGAGTACCGCCAAACGCGACGACGACGGCGATGATGAAGGTAGCATATGGGACGTCCCCGAAGGGCGCGGCGACATCCAGCTGCGATGGATCATTATGGCCTACATGGCCACGACGACGCTCTATATTCTCGTGAGTGGATGGCTGATTGACTGGCACCCCGGTGTGATGTGGGTTCTGTTCTTCTTCGGGTTCGTATACACCCCGGTGATCGCGTATGTGACCGTCAGGCTGGAAGGTACTGCCGGGCAGATTGTGCAGATACCATACGTCCGCGAGGCCTTATACATTCTCTCTGGATACCAGGGCGGAGTGAAAGTCTGGTTCCTTCCGGTTCCGCTTTCCGATTACGGCCAGCGAACACTGTTCTGGCGCCAGAGTGAGTTGACGGGCACCAAGTTCTGGTCGCTCTGGAAGGCCGAAATCATCCTGATCCCGATCGTATTGCTGGCTTCGATCTTCTTCGCACAGTTTATCTGGTCGCTGGCGCCTATCCCGGGACCGGAATACCCCTTCGCCGAGATGATGTGGGAACTCAATGCAGCCCAGCGCTGCATCATGTACACCGCGTCTCTGGGCGGTCACAGCCAGTTCAAGGAAGCCCTCAACGGATGGTATCTTGCCGCCGGTACGGGCTTCGGTATGGTGATGTTCGGTGCAATGAGCCTGCTCTCCCTGCCTACAATGCTCGCCTACGGTGTGCTAAAGGGACTCAATCAGGTTGCCCTGCCCCACGTTATACCCACGCAGTTCATTGGAGCCCTCATAGGAAGGTTCTACTTCGAACGAAGAATGGGACTTAAATGGCGACAATACGTCCCGGTCGTCGCCGCAGGTTTCTCATGCGGTATGGGCCTGGTTACCGTCCTTGGCATAGGCATTAACTTCCTTGCCAAATCAGTCATCAGGATCCCCTTCTAATTACGAAAGCGAAATATACGCGATGAGTAAAGAAGTCATAATCACATGCAGGGACGTCTCGAAGGTCTACAGGATGGGCGGGCAGGATATTTACGCCCTCCACGACTTGGACCTGGACGTTTTTCATGGCGAATATCTTTCGGTAATGGGACCCAGCGGATCGGGCAAGAGTACGCTGTTCAACATGATCGGTGCGCTGGACAAACCCACCGCTGGCGATATCCACATTTCCGGAATCGACATCACCAAGCAGACTTCCAGGCAGCTTGCGTATATCCGCAACCGCCATTTTGGGTACATCTTCCAGGCCTTCAACCTCATACCGGCTTTGACGGCCCTTCGCAACACCATGCTTCCCCTGCTGTTTTCGGGACTGGACACACAGGCTTGCGAGGCCCGTGCAGCGGAGGTGCTCACCGAAGTGGGCTTGGGCGAACGGCTGCTCCATCGCCCGCACGAGCTTTCGGGCGGACAGCAGCAGCGAGTTGCAATCGCCCGCGCGCTGGCAATGGAACCGACGATCATCCTTGCCGACGAACCAACCGCCAACCTCGACCTGCACACCGGCGAGGAGATCATCAATATCCTGAGAATGCTCTGCGATCACCATGGAGTGACAGTGATTACGGCTACTCATGACCACAAGATGCTCGATAAGTCCGATCGCATTTTGTGGATCAAGGACGGCACGAAGGACCGCCTGCAAAACCGATCCGAGTTGGACATCAGAGTAGGCAAGGTAGAATAAACCGCGCCGATCTAGCGCACTCAGGGTGGCGGGACTTACCGCGGGCATCCTGCGGACCCGACCCGCTACTGGTTCGAAGCATAGTCACGACAGGTCAGACCTGCCCCCTTTGGGGAGCCCCCCTTGCGCGATCTGCGGATTTCGCTTCGCGGAACCTTCGGTTTCGTATTTGCCACTTACTCATGTCGCAGCGCGACGATCGGATCGAGCTTTGCAGCACGCACCGCCGGATAGATACCGCTGACAAGCCCGACCGCCACGGCCATCACGAACGGCATGACCAGCGTCATCGGAAGGATGATGGTCTTGAAGCCAAGCACATTTTCGATGGTCTGCGGCAGTAGCACGCCCGCGCCAATTCCGATCAACCCGCCAGCGGTCGTCAATGCGACAGACTCCACCAGGAACTGCACCACGATATCGTGCCGTTTTGCCCCCAACGCCCTGCGAACGCCGATCTCGCGGGTTCGCTCGGTGACACTGGCGAGCATGATATTCATGATTCCGATTCCGCCCACCAGCAGCGAAACCGACGTAATCGCGATCAGCATGATGTTCCAGAGGCGTTGCTGTTTTTTCTGCTGGGCGATCAGTTCGAGCGGAACCTTCACTTCGAAGTCCTGATCTTCGTGGAATTCTTCCAGCAAGCGTCGGGCTATCGCCGCACCGTCGATGACTCCCTCGTCGGTTTCCATCTGCAGGATGCACTGGCTGATTTCCACAGCCTCCATGATGAGCTGCCCCGAGGTTCTGAAACGAGTGGTCCTTCCGAAGCGGTCCATGTCCGTCGAATACGGGATGATAATGTAATTGCCTGCGTCCGATCCGCCACCGGCTATTTCCCGTGACAATTGTCTTAACACCCCTACAACTTCGAATACTTCCCAGCCCAGCCACACCTTCTTGCCTACGGGGTTTTCGTACGTAAACAATCGGCTGGCGAGAGACGCGGTTATCACGCAATGCCTCGCAGACGTCAGTTCATCGGTCGGCACGAGAAAACGTCCTTCCTTCATGTCCAGATGTATCACGTCTCCGAATGAAGGGTTCGTCACGATTATAGAGACCTGAAGCATTATCTCTTCCC
>SDBT01011926.1_pt1 | contig 13966 bp, 20 predicted proteins | sample 2277101 | NCBI WGS metagenome assembly SDBT01 (sample SAMN10404973, study PRJNA504765) | marine sediment metagenome | isolation source: marine sediment core GS10_PC15, 103 cmbsf | place: Arctic Ocean: Southern Knipovich Ridge | collected 2010 | reverse complement strand
CAACCACACCTAGCCCGCCCGGGACCTGGAGACCACTTTTATCAAAAAAGACGGGTAGACCCTTGAGAGACCGCCCGCTCGACGGACTCAGCAAAAATCCTAAGTCCAGCTCTTGACACACCTCACACCGCGCACACACAGAAAATCTGCTATAATCCAAACGGAAGGGAGGCCCCCGCCTCCTGTCCCATTGCGTCGGGTCGGCTCTCCCTGGCCCGGCGCGTCCCCACCCTTCCCATCCCGCCCAACCTGACCATTCTCCAGCCCACCGAAGGCGCTTGACAGCACCCACCCCGACCGCGCATAATCCCACCATGAACCCATCAACAAAGGAGGCAGGCCGCGATGCCTGACGACATCGACATCGACATCGACATCGACATCGACATCGACATCGAGAAGCTGCTGGCGCAGTTGGAGCATGGTGAACCCGCATCCCCTCCTTACTCGTACTATTCGGAGCGGTATCAGGCGAGACGCATTCTCGCCGACCTCGCCCCCGCCCTCGCTGCCCGCCTGGACGACCAAGCTACGCTGCTGCGCGAGGTGCGTGCGGCGTTGGAGGAGATACACCGAGAGGAGCCTGAGTATCGGGACATGCTCTTGAATACTCCAGGTTGGGTGCGGGCACAGATAGCCACCGCCCTCGCCAAGCTCAAGGAGGCGACGAAGTGACTGACGAGTTATCCAGAAAACCCGGCGACCCAGCAGCGGGCATCACGCAATTCATCTCCTCGATCTCCGCCTCCACCTATTGCGTCCGCTGCCGTCATACGTTGCAAGAAGGGGACGAGGTCACCATCATACTCGTAGATCAGGAGTACGCCGACTCATCGCTGTTCCTAGCCCTTGCACACACGCAGCCATGCCCCATCACACGCCCCCAATATATCCGATCCTGTGACATCGAGGAACACAACCACGACCCGACACACGCATTAGCAGCAGGAGGCCACCTACTAGAATGATTCAACTCACCACCAAGCTATTCTTCATGCCGCGACACGAGTGGGACACCGGCACCCTTCCGCGATTGGGCTACCCCGTGCCCAAAGACATGCGCACTATCTCAATCATTCACCATACAGTCACCCTTGACAGCGACCTCACGCGTAACATCTGGGAGCATGAGCAAGAGGTCGCTGAACACATGCGATATTTGCAAACCATCAGGCCGGACCTGGGCCTAGACGTCGCGTACAACGATGTGGCCTTCCTCATGGAGTCGGGCATCGTGATCATCGCTGAGGGACGCGGCGTGCAACGGTCGGGCGCGCACACACGCGGGTACACAGACAACGTCCACAATAACGTCGGCGGCTACGCCGTGGCGTGTGCAGGGGACTTCCACAACATTGACACGAACATCAACCGGTGGATCCCATCCCTCAACAACTACTGGGGCATCTTGAAGTGGGACGTGCCAATGCTCAACTTGCCGATACAGGTCAAGGGCCACCAACAGATACCGCGCAACGCCACGGCATGTCCTGGAGACAGCATCATGCGCAAGATAGCCCGCATCCGGGCTGTCAGAATCCCACAGGAGGACCCGACACCCATGAACCCGATCCTAGTCATCCTATACGACCAGGACGAGCCGAACGGCGCCTACTACCTCAGCACTTGGATGGAGAAGCGCAAGCTCGACAACATGGCGGAGCTACAGTGGTACCGCGCCCTGCGCATCGCCGAGGCTGGCATCCCCAGCGAACGCCTTGACGAGATAGTCACGATCACATGACACGACGACGGCAGACCACAAGGAGGCACACAATGAGGATCATTGACAAGTTGAAGGTATGGCTCACACTTCCGTTTGCTATGCCAGGACCGATAGCGCTGGGTTCCCTGGATAAGCTCCTCGCCCTGATCGCCAGCCTGGGGCTCGTGTTCACAATGCGACAGAGCATCCCGATCCCGACATTCCCCAACATCGCCTACGCCATCACCAACGCTCTCAGCAACAGTCGAATCCCGTTCCTGCGCTGCGAGATACTGCACAAGTTGAACGTCACTTTCTCCGACCCGGCTCGCTGGCAATCACACCCGCACCTCTCCGAGTTCTCCACACAAAATCACTTCGCCATGATAGACAGGGCGTGTGCAGACGAAGCCGGCCTCACACCTGGACAGGTTACTTTCCTGAACAAGCTCCCAACATCGCTTAAGGAGATATACAGGCAGCGCATGTTCGCCGCTATCTCGACCGGGGACTCGCTCAAGTTCGGCTATCGGAAAGAGGACATCCCTGATCGTCACATGACGGAGGACAAGGGCGTCGTCACGCTCCACGACGGCACGCACATCCAATAGTCACATGATCTGGCAGTGCATCGCGTTCTATGTCTCGCTGTTCGGCGACACGACCTACGGTACGTTCCATAGCATCCTGTGGGTAGCTGAGAAGGTAGCGCAGAACTGCGCAGAGAGGGGCATATGACCAAACCAACTCCAGCCGGAAAGGTCGTCAAGACCGCACTAGTCAGCATCGAGATCGAGTTAATCGAGGACCCGGAACTCGGCGCTATCCCGAAGGTCGTCTTCGGCATCAACGGCACGCCGCGATGCACTTTCCTTGACATCGTGGTAGATGCGAATGGGCGCCATATCCCGCAATCACGCACGGTAGGCCCTGACAACATGCAGGACGTGGGCCACATCATCAACGCCTACACCGCGCTGTCGCTGACATGGCAGGGAAACTTGGATGCTCAGTATTAGGAAGGGGTTTCTTAAATGACGATGGCAAAAGGCGAAGTGCAGGTCCGCGTTGCAGGCTGGATCTCAATCACAGAAAAACAGGTCACTCTGAAAATCGACGGGCGTATTGGGCCGATTACGATGCAGGCCATTAGGAACTTCCAGAAAGCGTACGGTATATCGGCAACCGGCACTGTCAATGCTCAAACCGAACGGCAGCTACGCGCTATAGGCCAGCGGAACGGGTTCCCCGAACACTTCTACGCACACGAGTTCAAGACGAAGAGCGGCACGGGGTTCTCCGGCGGCAAGGTGTCGTCTAGCGAGGTCAAGCGAAACGCACGGCGCCTAGCCTGGAAGCTGGAGGCCATGCGTAAGAAGTCAGGCGGCAACGTCACGTGGGTAAACTCGGCGTTCCGCTCGATTGCCCACAACTCGCGGGTAGGCGGGTCCAGCAACTCAATGCACATGTACGGCATAGCGGCAGATGTCACGATCAAGAACATGACAGTGACAAGCATGGTGCGCCTGGCGAAGAGCTGCGGGTTCAGTTCAGTCATCCGATATGCTACCCATGTCCACGTTGACAGCAGGGTGGAATACTCGTATGGTAGTAGAAAATGGTACTGGCCGTAGAAAGGATGCCCAGATGACAAGCCCGCAACGTCCTCACCCTAGTCAGTCTCCGAGCATCGGCGTGCCGGAGGGAGACGTCGCACGCGTACGCAACGCGACCGCACGCGCATACACGCGAGCACGCGCATTAGGCGCACGCATACGCGCACGCGTGACGGGCGCGCACGTACATTTGTACGAGGGCCAGACGTGGGACCACTTCATCTTGCCGAACGGCGACACGTCAAGAGGTGCCTACATGGTCTGTGAGTGCGGTCACGAGGACAGCTACGCCATCATCTACCGTTCGACAAGTGGCAACCCGTTGCCGATACACCAGAGCCCAGCGCATCTCATCCCGTTCGCGCCCTGGGTCCCACCACCTCCGGAGGTACTGCCGTGGCATCAACCCTCCGCATCATAGGAAGGATACTCCGTGGCAAGTGACGCAATAGGCCGAGTCCCCGCCCACCATCGACAGCACAACGTCCCAGACATGGTACCGGACGGCGTGACGATCCTCAATGCGCTATCGGGCATAGATGTCAACGCCGTAGCCAGCGAAATCTTGGACATGCCGAAGGAAGCCCTCTACCGTGTGAAGTCACCCTTCGAGGTGAAGTGGGCAGTTCGTCACGATCAGATGTTCGACCTGCCGCCCGCCGTCGCTGAGGCCATGGACTACTTAGAGGGGACAGTGTTCGCTTGGTTGAATAAGAACGTGCCTCACATGCCGCTATCGTTGCACGTTGACACAGACCGCTACTACGGCGGCGTGTTTAAGTACGCCGCGGGCGGGCGCCTACAGGCGCACGTAGACGCGGGCATACGCCCGCAGTCGCGTACGGGCGCACAGGCGCGCACGCGTAAGCACTGGACGGCCCTTATGTACCTTGGCAAGGGGACGGGGGACCTGCAGTTCTGGCTGGGTGACAAGTGCACAATCGCCGACCCCAAGATCTATGAGGGCATCGGTTTCGTCAAGTGTACGGAGCCGAAGATCGTGCTGTTCGAGAACAACGATCACGCATGGCACGGCAGCGCCCCCAACTGGTCGCATGAGCAGCGCCTGGTCTTGACAGTCAGCTATATGAGCGACGAGGTAGACGCGTTCGATAACAAGCGCGAGCGAGCATTCTTCGTGCCATACCCCGACGAGGAGTGGGACGCCGACATGTACGCCGAACGCGATCAACGCGCTACGGCACTCCCGCAACCGCTTGACAGGATGTAAAGCGCCCTGATATACTCGACGCGATATGCCCGATAACGGAGACAAGCAAGTCGACCCTGCTGCCCTTCGCCGCAGTGTAATCTCTACCCCCGACGCGCCAGCAGGAAGCGCCCCGCCGAAGACCGCGGGAGCGGACATTATGATGTTCCTTGGCGCTTCCGCTGACGAGTTCGAGCCATGGGGTAGGAACTACAAGCTTCGAGACAGGCAACTCCGGAAGTTCATAACTACGGAGAGCATGTTCACATCGGCTCTTGGCATCGTGACGTCCCGCAACTCGGCCTTCAACTGGAGGATAGACGGGCCTGAGGGCAAGCCTTCCGACGCGGCGAAGGTTGTGCAGGAGTTGCTGGAGCAATCAAACCAGGGCCAGGGATTCCCTCAGCTCATGTCGGCAATTAGTCAGGATGTCTACACACAGGACGGCGGCGCCTTTATGGAGATAGTTAGAGAGGCAGATCGTCAGGACGCGCCGTTCGTTCAACTGAACCAGCTTGACGCAGGACGATGCTGGCACACTGGGGTCCCGCAGAAGCCCGTTCTCTATCAAGACACGAATCAAAAGTGGCACCTGCTGGATTGGTGGTCAGTGATCACGCTCTCCGAGATGCCAACGCCGATTGAGACTTTCTACGGGCAGCAAATGTGCGCCCTCACTAGGCTCTTGACGGCGGCGCAGATCATCAAGAACATCAGCATCTACAAAGCTGAGAAGACGGGAGGCCGTCACAACCGAGCTATTCACTTCGTACAGGGCCTGACGAACACGCAGATCCAATCCGCCATCGAACAGTACCGAGTGTTCGCCGATCAGCAAGGCTTGACACGCTACGTTAACCCCATCATCACTGGTTCGGTTGACCCTAAGGCCACCCTCGACATCAAGACGCTGGAACTCGCCGCGTTGCCTGACGGGTTCAATGAGGAAGAGATGTTCAAGCATTACATCTCGCATATCGCTATGGCCTTCGGGTCGGACTATCAGGAGTTCGCTCCCTTGCCAGGCGGCAACCTCGGCACATCGTCACAGTCAGAGATACTCCACCAGAAGACGAAGGGCAAGGGCCCGGCGCTGTTCAGGAAGCTCATCCGTGATGCTATGAACTTTCGGGTGCTGCCGGAGCCGACATCTTTTGAGTGGAACGAACAGGACATAGAGGCGGACAAGCAAGTGGCCGAGGTCAAGAAGCTCCGTGCCGAAGGACGCGCCGTGCGCATCGCCAGCAACGAGATCACCAACGAGGAAGCCCGCGAGGAGGCTCTCGCTGTCGGCGACATCACGCAGGAACAGTTTGAGCACGGCCCGCCACCCGAACCAGAGCCCGAACTCGCACCCTCGCCGCCTGGGGCCAGCGGACCCCGCGGAACCATGGCTCCGGGCGGAGATGACGCGAAGATAGGCGGCAAGGACGAGGACGACGGCACGCCGTTTCCAGAATTCCTTGACTGGTACAACGCTACCTACGCACACAAAGGACGCGCAAGCCCTTTTGAACCGGAGCGGCAGCTCGCCGAGGGTCGATTCCAGCGGGCTGTCGCTAGAGGTTTAAAGGGGATGCAGGCCGACGTATTCAGGGTACTCAAACGCAACGCCAGCCAGCTAGGCGGCAAGGCGCACATACCCTCAGATTTCTTCGCTCCTCCTGGCGCGTTCGGCACGGTTTTCACGGGTGAGGCAGACGACGTATTCTGGCGACGGCAACGCGCCCTAATGATGGATGAGCTGGGCGCCCTGCCGGACTTCATGGTGGGGGAAGGCATCGAACAGGCCACCAACCTCGGCCTGGCCGTTAACTTCGAACTCGCCAACGCTCAGGCTTCGGCGCTAGCTAATACATGGATGAATAACTGGTGGGCTCGCCTAGAGAACACAACCAGGAATAGCCTACGTAAGGCTCTAGCCGCACACATCGAGAGCGGTGCATCGCTGCCGACGTTGCAGAAGAAGTTAGCTCCCCTGTTCGGCGCGACACGTGCAAAGGTGATCGCCACCACAGAAGTGACCCGTATGTTCGCTGAGGGCAATCGCGTGGGATACAAGAACGCCATCCCGCCGGTCAAGGAGGTGGAGTGGCGTTCGGTCCTTGACTCCGCCGTTGACCCGGACTGTGAGATACTCGACGGCACGCGACTATCTATTGACGACAGCGAGTTCCCTCCCATCCACCCGCGCTGCCGTTGCTGGATAGCGCCGGTCGTCTCTGTCGGCACACAATCGGGCCAGGCGCTAGGACAGCAGGCTCCTAAGCCCGGAGCGCCTGGAAGTCCCACAGGGTCACCTATCAACTGGCAGGCTCAAGGCGTGAACGAGGTGGCGTTAGGTACCGAAGGAGCGGGTACTGTGCGCGGTGGCATCCACACAGCGAACACGAAGATCGGTCAGATGAAGCCTGGCTCCATGCCTAAGCACACGGTCTTTGACGACACGCGGGTACTACACAAGCGAGTCCCGCATGAGGCCAATGTTGAGGCTAACGCGTTTAAGTTGTTTGAAGAACTTGAGGCTGGCTACGCTCCGACCGTCTACCTCGACGCTGACGGCGCTGGGCACGCGATGCGCTGGATAGACGATGGCGGCTTCGGAGGGTCGGCACGCACGGCAAACCATACTACCTTCGCACGGCTATCAGAAATAGAAAGGACCGATCACGGGCGCATATCGCTAATGGATGCGCTCGCTGGCAACACTGACAGGCACACCGGTAACGTGATCCTGTTCGAGGGCCGGATGTACCCCATTGACAACGGCTTTATGACGGGTAGCCCAAACTTGTTTAAGTTGGAGAACGCAGTCTCTTGGGGAGATTACAGGGCGACTGCCGACTGGTCAGGAATGACCCCGTTCATTGACGGCGTGGAACAAGCACTCATTGCAATGCAGCGAGTTCCACTTAACCGATTAGTCGAACACCTAAACGGGATGGGTATTGTCACCACCAACGCGGCGGAAGTCGAAGCATTCCTCGCGGAAGTAGAGGCCTGGATAGTGAAGGTGCGGGGAGACATCGGCGTGCGGGCCGGGCAGATATTCAGGGCTGAGCAGGAAGCTCTCGCGAGACGCCTTGAGCAAGCAGGTACGGCGCCTCCCGACTTCTAGCTTGACAAAGAGCCTCCCTTACTGTATCATTGAGACATGGCTAAGATAGAGATCTATGAAGTCGATCACGGTAACCGAGGCGTCCTAGTCGCTACCGTTGACAATCGCGGCAAGGTGGAGCCGGATACGGCTCGGGGCATCGTCATGCATGTGCAGAAGCTCCAACAGGTTGATGGGCTCAAGGGCAAAAAGCTCCTCGAGCGCCTGGAGCGCAGCTACACTAACGGGTACCTGATGGCGCGAACGGTCAAGTAAATGCCCACCTGGGTAATGGCACCGCTCCCCTCCAACGGCAAACTCGCCAAGATACGCCCTCCGTCAACACTCGCGATGGTCGCCGCCCTAACGGCAGTAGGGCTTGACCTGACGGCACGCATGTCGAAGTACCCACCGAAGCGCGGCAGTGCTGAGTACCAGCGGACAGGCACGCTAGGTCGCGGTTGGACGATGTCCGGCCCGTCTATCAAGGGACAGGACCTCGTCGTGGAGGTCGGCAACAAGGTTAACTACGCAGGCCACGTGCAGGGGCTCCTTGCCAAACCTCCCAGGCAGGCACGGGTGCTGGCGGGACTCGGCTGGACTTCCGTGGAGATTGTCGGCGAGGAGGTCGTCGCCGAACATCGCCCCCTAATCCTCAAGTCGATGCAGCCCCGCACGACGTAGGCACTTCCCTCAAACTCCCTTCCCGAAACTTTTTCCAAAGTAAGAGCAAAACCCCCTTGACAGGAAGGAACAGTTGCTATATCGTATGTATTAGAGAACGTGATAAGGGAAAGGAACAAAATGGAAAACGAGCTACAGGGCCACATGAGAAGCCAGGATGGAACGAAGGCGCTATGCGGCAACAAAGACGCGTACATCATCGACGTGGAGTTTCACACGGACCCGGACGAGGACCGCGACGATGGCCCGGAGTACAGCAGGGGCCCGCAGTACTGGGGCGTGACGTGCGACAACTGCAACACGAAGATCAGGAAGCTGGCGGAGAAGCAGGTAGCGTTGCAGGGACACGCCTAGCGGCGACGACGACATCCCGGGTCTGGTGGTGTTCGTGAACCCACCATCAGGCCCGAGCTACCGTCCAAAATCTGAAAGGAAGGAGGTACCATCATGGCACTACCGATTCACTTGCAGGTCACACGCGGAGGCAAAAAGGTAACGCTGTGCGAGGCTACGGGAAAGTCGATCAACGTATCGACCAAAAAGAACGAAGTCCAGTGCAAGCGCTGCCTGGGTCGTCTCGCCAAGGCCGATAACGGCGCGAAGCCGGCGACGGCAACGAAGTCGAAGGCCAAGCCGAAGGCCAAGCCGAAGTCGAAGGCCAAGCCGAAGGCCGCTGCCGTCGCTGTCGCCGACGAGGACGACGAGGTTCTAGAAGAACTCGAACTCGCCGACGACTAGAGGGTGGGGGGGTTGATCCCCCCTCGCTTGCTCCGCTGGCACCGAGACGGTGGGGCAAGCGATGAGGGATCAGCGAGATCAGGGACGAACGCCGACGGGCAAGGATGCCCGGATCTTCCTAGCGACTGACGATCACATCCCACCTTGCCCGAAGTGCGGGCACCCATTCACCATCGTAGTACCCGGCACGACACAGAGGTACTGCGCGAAGCGCGAGTGCGCTACACGATGGGACACGAAGGAGGTCAAACGTGGATGACAGCGTAACAGCACAGGAGGACCAGGTAGGTGAACACGCAGCTATGGATCAAGGGCGATCAGTGTCCTGCGCCGTCAGAGGAGCGCTTCAACCCCGGCACACGGCGCGACAGCCATTGGAAGCCTGACGGCGGCCTCTGGACTTCGTCGCTCATCGACGCGGAGCTTACGCGAGACGGCGCTCTATGCGATTGGAATCGTTGGTCACGAGATGAGCACTTCAACGTGGAGGAACGGCGTACGGCATGGGCTCTGACGCCAGCGCACCACGCACGCATCTACGAAGTCGCCTCAATGGCGGATGCTAATGAGCTATCGAAGCGATACGGGCACATCGCGCACCCGGACGCGCCACTGTCAATACGTCACTACATGTACCTCGACTGGGAGGCCGTCGCCGACGACTTTGACGCGGTGTGGCTCAATCGGCCTGACGACGCATATTGGTTCTCTAACCACGAAGCCGGCGACAACTTCTGGCTCATGGGATGGGACGCGGAGTCAACGGTCTGGCTGCATTGGGCGTTCAGCAACGTAGAACACTTCGCCGACATCGAGGCCGTACCCGATCCTGACACGAAGCTAGAGGGGGCAACTCCATGAAGTACCTGATAACCGGCGGACCTGCCAGCGGTACGACGTTCATGACTGCCCTAATGAAGGGGCTGGGCGGTGACGTTGGAGACGACATAGCTACCCCCATCGTCGGCAACTTCGGCGGCGTGCAGATTCGGGGCATGGAGAACCGTGCCCTGCTAGAGCTGTGCCTTTCGTGGGGGGTGCACTTCGCGCCAGTTATACGGCACGGCGAGAGCCGCCACAACCGCAACCTAAGCGGGCTGCTCGCCGCTGACGACATGGACATAGCTCGACGGGTACAAGGAGACGTTGCACGCGTGACCGCGGGCCTGCCCGACGTTGTGAAGTGCCCCCTGATGATGCGCTGGCTGAACTTGTGGCTCCTCGCTGGAGGGACGAAGCCGGAGCACGTGTTCATTATGATCCGAGACACGGTAGACCAGGCACTCAGTAGTCAACGCGAAGACGAAGCGGACGGCGTCCTTTCCAACATGCTGGACACGCAGGCAGACTACGGCTTCTTGCTGGAGACGGTCATGAGGCATCACTTGACCTTCACATTTATACCCTTTCCTGAGTGTGTCAAGGAGCCCTACGCGATCATGGGTGCTCTCGGCATGAAGACCGAAGAGATGCAGACTGAGTTCACTCGCGTCTGGCGCTCCGTCGCTAAGGCTGGCGAGGTGAGACCCACTAACCAGTTGACGTTTCGCGCACAGCACGCTGAGGAGCATCCGTTCCCTCAGGGGCGGCTCATGGTGGCGGAGATGGCAAGGGGTGTCCTACGCGAGGATAGTGACGACGGCACGGAGACGACGTTCACGATCCCTCCCCTCCACCTACCCTCCTAAAAGTAAGTCAAAAGTAATTCCAAAATAGGTCCTATTCTGCTTGACAGTTGATATATCACCCCTCATAATACAAATATGGAGAACGTAATCGGCAGCGAAGGGAACAACATGAAAGAGCTAACACAGGACCAAATCAACGAACGCGGCGACGAGCTATGCAACACATGTGAGAAAGACGGCGCGACGTGGGTAGCCCAGCGCATCATCAACAAGCGGGTCCATGTCCTGCAGCACGGCCAGGTCATCGAAGTGCTGGCAGTATGCAACGGTTGCCGATTCAGGATGATTGACGACGGCTTCCGCCACGAGTTCACAGCAATTCAGGACTAACCGACGGAGGACGGAACAATGGCAGCACCAGCAGGAATCACGTGCCAATGCGGGAAGACCGCAACGACAGTATACGATGTGGTAGCGGAGTCGGGCTACACGTTCGGCCAGGTGTGGGCATGCGACGATCACCCGATCTCCGCTGGCGCGGTGTTTGAGTTCCCGGGTTCCGGTGACATGACGGAACTGATCGAAGACCAGGAAGAGGCGTAACTGATGATTGATGCAGCTGGCAACCCGATCACATGCGGCGACCTAGCAGTCGGCGACAACGGCAAAGTTTACATCATGCTGGACGTGCAGTACAACCCGAACCACACGGAGTTTATACGCGTGGCGTGGGTGCGGACCGTACGCGGCGAGCTGAAGTGGGACCCGTCGGACGTGCATGGGCAGCACGCAAACATGGTAGTGAAGATCACGAAGGAAGAGGCGACGTGGCGCCCGGACGAGCTGCGCAGTCTCTACGCGGCGCGACGGCACAGCAAGCGAGACGAGTTGCTAGAGCGCAAGCGCGAAGTCGGACAGCGGATACGTTTGTACGAAGCTAAGGAGGCCGAATGATGGCACGCCGCAAAGGGTTAGAGGCACGCTGGCAGCGACGAGCGCGCAAGCAGGAGAAGCAGCCAATGCGCGTCCACGGTAGGCAGATCGCTCCGCTTTACAGCATCGTGACGGCGAAGCGGGCCGCACGTGTAGCCACACACGATTCCTAGCCCCTCCTCCCGTTCTCAAAACGCCGGAGGGTAAAAATTGGGCTCCTGTCGCTTGACAGGGGCCTGATTTTGTCTGTATCGTACACGGCGAAATGATTAGCCCGATCAATATGGACTTCCCTCACACGCACTCAGCAAGGAGTAGATGATGCTACACCCCATCCAATGCGGAGCCAAGGACTGCACCAAGATGCTCCAGGTGGAGACGGGGGCAAAGGACCTAAAGTGCGCCGATTGCGGCACTGTGTCAACGGTCACTTGGCCGGACCCGGTGGAGGCAGCCGAGAAGCATGATCACATCGACACGTGGGCACAACCACGCTCGATGGGCGGGGCTACATCGTTCGCCGACGCAGACGAGTTTGACGAGGCGCGCAAGCAAGAGAACTGGGTGCGCGATCAGGAGTTCACGTTCTCCCAACTGTTCAACAACATCATGGCCCAGGAGGACGTCAGCCTTGGCAACAAAGTCCGTCAGGTCGCCAGCATCGCCGCTGAGATGGGCTCCCGCATACAGACACCCGACCTCGGCGACAACAAAGCCACGCCGACCCTGTGGGACCGTGTGAAGGAGATGCTTGGGATGATGGCCGCTGGCGACCCGCGCGAGCGCCCGCTGGACGCGCACGACGGCGAGCCCGCGCATGACGCGCACGCGGACGCGGACGCGCACGACGACGCGCACGACGATCACAACGCGCCGAAGCGCGGGGCAGCGTTCTGGGTGACGAAGGGCATTGACGGCGTGGCGCGATGGGTGGCGCTGACAACGAACAAGTTTGAGGACCGCGAAGGCGAGCAGTTCAGCGAGGAATCCCACAAGGAGTTCGTGAAGTGGGTTGACGAAACGAAACGCTACCCCGAACTCCGACTCTGGCACATGCCAGGATCGGGTATCGGTGCGGCGGATATCGTTTCATACGCCGACGGGTTCCTGTTGGAGTCCGGCACGTTCACAGACCAGCGATACGCCAAGGCCCTCGCCGACATGGGCGAGTTGGGCGTCTCGCACGGGTACGCCTACCGAAAGGAAGACCTTGACAAGGACGGGACGTACCACAGGTATCGGCAGTTCGAGTTGACCGTTCTCCCTCCGGAGAGTGCGGCCAACCTATGGACGGCATTTCTTCCCGACGCAAGCATAAAGGAGGTGACTGAAACTATGGCAATGGATCCGGAGAAGCGAAAGTTCCTAGTCCAGGTACTGGGCGAAGAGCGAACCGCTGCCATCGAGGAGGGAGTGGAGACACTCAGCAAGACCCTCGAGGCAAGCGGGGTCGGTTGGAAGGATCTGTCCAAGGACCTAGGGGCCCTTGACGCAGACCCGAAGTCGGCAGCAGACACAGAGGGTGACGAAAAGCCGAAGGCTGACGCGACACCCTCAGCAACGCCTGACGCGCCGACAGCAACGCCAACGCCAGATGGCGGCGACGTGGCCTCGGAGTTGAAGGGTATCAAGGAAGGTCTCCAGGTGATGTCGAAGGGCTTGGATGAGCAGTTCGAGTCCATCGAAAAGCGCCTTGCATCGCTGGAGGAAACTGACGACGCGAAGATCAGCAAGGCGCTGACTCCGAAGGCGACGGCGAATGGAGCGCAGCGGCCGTCCCAGTCTGCGGAGAACACGGGTGACGCCGCCGACAAGGCAGCCGCCGCGCTGCCGAAGGCTGACGACCCGCCTGGCGGCGACAACGAAGAGGGCACGAAAGACGGCAACCCCGCCAGGGCGTTTGTAAACGACATGCTGGCTGGGAAGACGACCTAGTGCCCGCCAACAACCTAGGAGAGGAGGTCACAGCAAATGGTATCTAGTCCCGCTGTACTAGAACTCCTAGCCAAGGAACTCGGCGCTAAGCACGATGCGCCGGGGAGCCCGATCACCACCGGGTTCAGCCACGGGCCAGGAGGCCATCTATCGTTTCCAGGGGTAGACCCCGCCGTGTTCCATACGGTTATGGGAGCGAAGTCGCTTCTGGCACAGCTCCCAGCTACGCCTAGCGTGTTCACCAACCCGACCTTTCAGGTGATCACTGGCGTGCAGGATGTGACAGGCGGCGAACCCGATGGGGTCTGCGACGCGTCCCCGGTGGCCGGCTTGATGAAGTCGTGCATGCTCACTTCCGTGTTCGGGAAGTACAAGCGGCAAACTTCCGAGCTGGAGCTCGACCGGGTGGGCCAACGCACC
>SDBT01011925.1_pt1 | contig 13969 bp, 11 predicted proteins | sample 2277101 | NCBI WGS metagenome assembly SDBT01 (sample SAMN10404973, study PRJNA504765) | marine sediment metagenome | isolation source: marine sediment core GS10_PC15, 103 cmbsf | place: Arctic Ocean: Southern Knipovich Ridge | collected 2010 | reverse complement strand
GCCCGGTACAACACCCCTGTTGCGACAGAGCCGATGATCACGATGATCGCTGCTGACTTCGCTATTGCGAGGATGCTTTTCGAACGACTCCCTGCCGTGCCTGACTTCATCCAGGGTCGCTATGACCGTGCCCTCAGCTACCTCGAAATGCTGCGTGACGGCAAGATGCTGCTCACCGCTAGTAACGTCCTTGTTACCAGTGGCGACAGCGAGGCGTGGTCCTCGACCGGCTCCTACCACCCAGTCTTCTCGCCGGTCCTCGCAGATATCGACCAAGCAGCCGATCGAGATTACATCGACAGCGAGCGTGACGATCGTGTAGGCGATGGGCCTTTCGGTACGGACGGCTGTCCGAGATGACTACGATAACTATCACTGGTGTAGGTCTCACGAAGAATGGGATATCCAAGCTCAAGCGTGATCTTGGTCGCACCAGTGTCCTTTCCAGCCGCATGGGCCGCGCCCTTCGAGACGATGCAAGGCGACGCATCACCACTCAGGGCGACGGCACATGGGAGCCTCTAGGCAAGTGGGCTAAGGCTCGCACCGGCAGGAGGAAGGTTCTTATAACCGAGAGGAAGAATATCACGTTCAGACTGATTGGTGGCCAGTTGGTCATAGGTCATCAGAGTAGTGGAACTTGGTCTCTTGACGATCACGCCAGGGGTTTCACCACTAGACCCAAGGTTCCCGCTCTTATCCCCCTCAAGAGGCCGAAGCTGTTGGGGCTCCCGAGCGATCAAAAGACACACCTTCTCCGAAGGGCGAAACCGAGTGTCGTCCCTGCTCGTCGCGTCTTCCCGACCGAGCCAGAGGCGAGCCAAATCCTAAAACCAATCGTAGGGAGATGGGTGGCTGAAATCATTAAGAGATCGAGGAATGTGGCATGATAGACATCGACGGTATAGGCGAGAGCCTACGCCTTCGTATCGAGACAGACGTGGCTGATTTTTGTCTTGTCCGATATGAAGGCGACGAGCGTGACGAGGTCATCAACAACATGCCGTACTGCGATGTTCGGTTCTCTAGGATGGAACCGGAAATCCGTGCTGGTTCAGAATACTATGTGCGGGGCATCTACACGGTCACTGTCATGGCGTTCGACTTTACATCGCGCCGTGTGGCGGTTACACTCAGGAATAGCTTGGTCAGACTAGCCATGAACGGTGTGAAGACCAACCCCAGGTTCGATACGGATTTAGAGACGTCCGTACTTGGGCCAGCAGAATTTGCAGATGCGACTGATGACGAGACGAAATCCTTCGTCGCCTTCGCAACTTTCCAGGTCGACGTCTTCGTTTTCGTTGACCCGCTCTAAGGAGAATTAAATATGCCGTCCGGTACAGGCGCTCAGATTGGCCTTGTCAAAGCGTCCTCGCTAGGCCACAACATCAACTCGGTTGACCTTTGGCAGAACTTCGTCAGCGAGAGCATCGAGCATACGTTGGAGGAACTTCCCGAGGGCTCCATCACTGGTCGGCGCGACGAGCCGCCTTCCCATAAAGGTATCGATACGGGTGCCGGTGACATCGTTATGGAGCCGAACCCCAATGCGATTGGCGTCTGGCTGAACGCGGCAGTCGGCGCTGGTGTGTCCTCACTGGTGACTGACGCCGATAGCACCGGAGCCAACTCTACGGTCCATGCCGGTCAGCCTCAGTTCTTCCATGAGTTCGTGCCAAGACAGGACGCATTCCAGCCAGAGACCTTCTTGGAGCCTTACGGCGTCATGGTCTACAAGGATGTCGCGTCGGCCTTCATGTTTAACGGAGCCGTCGCCACTGGTCTCGAATTCAACATTCAGGCGGGACAGCTTGTCGGTGCCACCGCGACCATCATGTCACGGAACGTGACGCGCATCCAGCGCATCGCCGCGATCAACTCGCTGGTGTCTTCGGGTGGTCGTCCGTTCGTGTGGGACATGGCGAGCGTCGAGATCAGCACCGACGTCACCTGTGCCAACTTGGCGGCGAACGCTAACTTCGAGCAAATCACCCTGTCGCTCACGACCCCGCAGGAAGGCGTCGTGTTGCTTGACGGTACGAAAAAGTTCGCCGAGTTCCAGCCGAATGACTTCCGCAAGCTGGCGATCTCGGGAACGATTTCCTTCGCGAGCCAAGCCGAGTACGATGCCTTCACAGCTTACGAAGCGCGTCGGATGCGGATTACTTTGGTTAATGTCAACAGCGCGCTCACCTTGGGCAACATCGCCTCGCTCGACGTGACTGGTGAGTTGCTTCTTGGCTACTTCGCGATGCGGTTCCAAATTCCACAGATGAAGTTCCTCTCTTGGTCCACCCCGGTCGGTGGTCCCAACCGTTTGATCACATCATTCACGGCCAAGGCCGAGTATGACGACACGGAAGATCGTATGTTCTCGATCGAACTCAACAACGTCACGAGTGGCTACGAGAACTAAGGGTATAGGGAGCGGTCTGATCAGCCGCTCCCCCTCAACCAAGCATCCTACGCTTTTCGTATGGTATGCTTTTAGGAGCACACGATGCACATCACATTCTCCAAGCTGGTGAAGTATGTCCCCGAGTGGAGGGACAACAATAAACTCCCCGACGCCGAACAGTTCTACGCCATGGTCTCGGTCATGGACGTGGCCGACCTTCTGTTCCTGCTCGACCACTTCTCCGAGGCAGGGTTGGAAGGCGACGTCGAAGTAAAGGACGTCGATACGAAACAGTTGAAGCCCATCATGGAAGCGTGCGGGCATCTCCTGCCCAAGTACGTCGTGCTCACGAACCTGACCAATATCGTTCCTGGCGGTCTTGAGGATATCACGATCGAAGACGTCGTTCTATACCCCTACTTTCTGAACCTATCCGCCGAGCTTCTGATGAAGCTGGCCGAGCAGTCCTCGCCGAATGACGATGACGAGGGAAACTTAAACGCGCCGCCCGTCTCGGAAACAGCCCTGTAGGCTCCCAAAATGTCAAGTACATAGGTACTAGGCAGCGGTCGGCGCAGTTTTATTTGGGGTGGTTCTTCCGGTGCTACCGGATATCGGAGAGTGGATGGTTCGTATTCCAAACACCTGATGGTCGGTCTATAATGGAGCAAGACGGGTTCTTCTGGAATGCGTTGGAGATCATCGGGCGCACTATGAACCTCATGTTGAGTGAGCAAGCGAACAGGAATACCATGTAGATGGCGTTCAACATTGGCATCACTGTCACCGCCAAGAACAACACCGGCCCCGCACTAAAGAAGACCAACAAGAACCTCGACAGGATCGGCAAGACGGCGGTTAGGACGACTAAGGCTTTGAAGGGCTTGCGCCTCGCGCTTGCCCTCATTGCTGTTGGCACTCTGGCGCGGTTCGCGAAAGAGATATCCAATACCATCGGCAAGATGCAGTTGATGCTGATCAGGCTCGCTAATGTTGAGGGTGGCGCGAAAAAAGCTCAGGTTACATTCAACAAGCTTTTTAAGACTTTCGCTGCTAGTCCATTTTCGATCAACGCGGTGACGGATAGTTTCGTTAGGTTGCGTGCGGCTGGGGTAAATACGAAACTTGCGTTTGATATCGTCACTGCTGGTGCCGATGCCATCGCTGCATTCGGTGGAACTTCCGAGGAACTTAGGCGTTTCTCGATTGGTATGCAACAAGTCTTTGGTAAGGGTGTCCTCTCCATGGAGGAATTGCGCCAGCAAATCGGTGAAGCGTTGCCGGTTGCCATGCGCGTCTTTGCCTCACAGACTGGTCGCTCAATCTCAGAGGTTATTTCCGATGTCGAGAAGGGGCGCATTAGTGCTCAAGAATTTGGTGAGGAATTGGCCGCTGGATTGAAGAAGGCATTCGGCGGCTTCTCACAGAAACTTGGTGACACCCTGCTTGGTTCGATCCAGGGATTGAAGTCGAAAATTCAGAAGGCGTTTTCTGGCGACTTGTTTCAGAAAGACGTCGCTATTCGCATCACTGCCATTATCCAGAACGCGGGTGAAGCTCTCAAGAAATTCTTGGAGACACTGACCACTGCTGATGTAGATAAGTTTTTCCAGACTTTGAAGAATGGCTTCAAAATCTTGGTCGGTATCGGCAGGGCGATTGTCATTATCGGTAAGGCCATTGTAGCCCTGTTTAATTTCCTCGCTGAACTGGCGTCTCCCACTGGTATCGGTACTGTCGGCGCGTTCGGCGCTATTGGCTTCAAGCTGTTTGGTCCTCTCGGCGGGCTGGGTGGCATTCTTGCTGGCCTCGTTGCTGTCTCAAGCGGAGTTAATAGCATCAAGGGAGCAGTCAAGAACCTTACTGGTATAGAGATCCTTGACGAAGGTCTCGGTGAGCGTGCGGCGCGTCTCCGTAAGGCGGGTAAAGATCCGTTTGCTGAGGGGGCCAGTCTCGCCGACAAGGCTCGTGAGGATCAAAAGAAAAAGGGTGGCATCTTCGAAGGCATTTTCGACATAACCGATAAGCAACTCACCAGGATTTCCGCTTCGATCAAAGAGGTATCGAACCCTACTAAGAAGCTCGCCATTGCTGTGCAGGGTCTCGGCAAGACTGGCGTCGAGGCTCAGAAGCAGCTTGAGGGCTTCGCTAAAAGCACTGCGGCTGCTTTGGCAGGTAAGGAGACGTTCCCGTTCGTCAAGACAGCAGAGACCGCGATAAATCGATTGACTAAAATCATCGAGGGCTTCGATGGTCCAAGGAAGATGCAAGCTAAGCTCGCTGCGATGGTACAGCGGTCTCCCGAGCAAGAGGCTCAGTTTAGTGCGCTTAACACTGAGCTTTCTAAGATGGACATGATCATCACAAAGGTCCGCGAGAATATCTCCAGGGCTAAGGGTTTAGGTTTTGCCAGGGAATTGTTCAAGGCCAACGATGCGGCGGGTGCTATCCTATCTAAGTTTGGAAAGTTGGTTGGTGGCACGAGTGAGTTGCAGCAGAAGATCAATAGCATCAGAGAAAACTTCCGCGACATGAAGGACGAACTTCAAAAGCAACTCGACATTCAGCTTCGTCTGACTGACACCCTGGGGTTCGAGACTGCTATGGTGCAGAAGCTCAAGGATGCCCTTGCTAGTATCACTGCCGAGAGGAAGAAGCAGATCAACCTTGCCAGGGCACAGGCTGAGATCGACGGGAAGATACTGGAGATCAATAGTAAGCTCGTAATCATGCAGACCTCGAAGAAGATAACAGACCTCAAGCGTGAGACGCGCGGAGCTTTCGAGACCCTGACATCGTCCGACTTGGGTGACGAGGCGGCTAACCGGCGTGCCGAACTCAATAGAGAGATCGAGCAGACCAAGATACGCATCCTTGAAACTCAACAGAAGATCAACGCTGCTATTGCGTCTGGAGATCCTATCTCCGATCTTGAAGCGCAAGAATTCGCACTCGAACGCCTACAGGAACAGCAGCAGAAATCTCTCGCGGCCACTACTGCCGCTGCGATGGCAGCGCAGCAGTTGTGGTCGAGCGTGCGAGACACCATGGTCCAGGCAGCGGAACAGGGCCTCAAGGGTCTGATCACCGGCACCAAGACGTTTAAGGAAGTGACACGCGACGCCTTTAATTCTATCACTGACGCCGCGATCAAATACCTGATCGAGTTGGTTCGCATTAAGATACAGACGATCGCGCTCAACGCGATTAATAACAGCAGTGGTAGTGGCGGTCAATCGTTCGCTTCTGTGATCGGTCAGTTCTTCGCGAGCGCGAATGGTAATGCGGTGAAGAAGTTTGCCAATGGTGGTATTGCATCACAGATTGGTAACGTTGTGCGCGGCCCGACCATGTTCGGCTTGGCTGGTGAGGCTGGGCCGGAAGGCATCCTGCCTCTAGCGAATGTCGGTGGAAAGCTTGGCGTCAGGTCCACGGGGGGCGGTGGTGATCAATTCCACATTACTATTCAGGCAATAGATACGCAGTCTGGTGCTCAATTCATTCATAATAATGCACCTAGTATTGTCAATATGCTTCGGAATGAGATACAAAAAAATGGCGGCGTAGCAAAGGTAAGATAATGGTTCTTGCAATTTTTCCAACTTCTCCACTTCCGGCTGGAATGACAAAAACACAAGACTGGCATGAGAGTGATGCAAAATATGATAGTGGCGCGGCTCAGGGATTGACGCCGTATTCTCGACCGCTTATGAGATATCAAATCCCATTCAAGAATATCAATGAACTCAAGCAGGAGAGCTTGCAGCTTTTCGTCAAGAACCAGCGAAATGGCGTCACGCCGTTTCTGATGAAAGATCCTGATCCGCTTGACTTCCGCATCAATTCCGTTTTCGTTACGTCGGGCGACGTGACGGAGCCAGCGAGCCGCAACATATTCGATACGAGTTCGTTCTTCGTCCGCGTAGACACTACGACTATTGGAAGTCTTACTTCCAATAAGTCTGGCTTCGTAACTCTCGGTGCCGAATACGACTATGATCAGGACACTGGTCTGCTCACGGTTAAGAGTATCGATACGGATGACTTTTGGACGGCGGCTTCCTTGCAATATTATCGCAAGTGTAAGTTCGCCTCTCCATATTCTACTAATATGGTAATCTTTAATCAGTTCAGCCTGAGCCTTATTATAAGGGAAATAGTTTGATGTCCCGCACCATTAATAGCGCCTTCTTTACAAGGTTGCAGAGTGATGGTTTTCAGATGGTTGACCTTATTGACTTAGAAACTCTAGGGCCAGATTTTCATTGGGCTACTGGAAATGATCCCATAACGTATACCCTATCAGGGACATTGACAGAATATCTCCCGTTTCCAGGGCAGAATATTGAAGCACTAAAAGAAGATTTATCTTTAGGAGTTAATGCTGTTGCTTTTGTGTTTGCTAATACCGGACAGATATTGTCTGATCTTGTAACTGCTAATGATTTAGACATGGCAAATATTAAGATAGGTCGTGTTTTTATTGATACTCCAGACTTGGGTAGGATGGAGGTTTATCAAGGCCGAGTAGGCAATTTGTCTTATGATCGTGATTCTGTTGTAGCGCAAGGCCGTTCTCAATTTGGTCAGGCGACAGCCCGTTGGCCGTACTACAATTACCAGGACAATTGTATTTGGCGTTTCGGTTCTTCGGGGTGTGGAGTTGATACAACTTCGTTCACTTTGGCTTTGGCTACGGATAGTTGGGACGTAGCAAGCTTCACCGCTATTAATGTCTTAGCCGCCAGTGGTACTCTCACCCTAAGCTATTCAAATGGCCGGTTCGATTTTGGTAGGCTGACTGTGACAGATGGTGTGAACTCAGGACAAGTCCGCACGATCCGCTCACACAGCGGAGACCTATTGCAGCTATCCCATCCTCTCCCGGTCAACAGCTTCGCAAGTTTCGCCGCTGATATCTATCCCGGTTGTCGCAAGCGTAGGGTCGCCGATTGCCACAGTTTGTATGACAACGCTGATGCTTTTGTGGGGTTCCCATGGATACCGATACAAGAAGACGCCTTCTAACGTCTGGTGAGTGGCGTGACCATATCATCGACGAGGCGAGGGCATGGAAGGGCACACCCTACCAACACAAGGGCAGGGTGAAGGTCGTTGGTACGGACTGTGGCGGCATGGTCTACCAGATATACACCCCCCTGTTTGGACCCTTTAAACCGTTTCCGAACGACTATCCTCAAGACTGGTCGGTCCATCGTGATAACGAGATATATTTAGATTTCATCATGGACTACGTAGTTGACGTATCTGGGCCGGTTCCTGGTGGATTGGCCATGTTTCAGATGGGAAGGAATTATGCTCATGCTGCAATATGTACTCGTCGAAAGACTTTTATTCATGCATGGGGGCGTAATCAGCATGGCGGTGTGATTGAAAGTAGGTTACAATTCTTCCGAGTCGCTGGCGGTAAGCCTCGCCGTGTCAAATATCTGGATATAAAATGGGTGTAGTTTCAAACGACGAAACACTTGGGACCGTTGTCCCTGTAGTTTTTGCTGCTGTCGGGGCTTATTTCGGTGGTAACTTTGGGGCATCTGCGGGATGGCTAATTGGTTCGTGGCTGTTTGGAGAGGAAGCAGATATAAGCAATAACATCATTGACCCCGGCGTCGAAGAATTACCAAGAGCGAACCAAGCCCTTCGTGGCGCTACCATGGCAATATTATTTGGCACTAATCGCGTACACCCGCATATTGTATGGCAGAATAATTGGAATTTCATTCGGCATGAGTCATGGAAAAGTCCAGGGGGCGGTGGTGGAAAAGCGGGGGGGTCAGGGGGCGCAGGGGGTAAGGCTGGTGCTGGTAAAATTACCGAGGTCGAATATGAATATAAATGGGATCTAATTTATCACCTTGGAATGACCGCCGTTCCATATAATTTATTTGCTGCGTGGATCGGTCCAGATCGAGTTGGTGATGATACTTTGAGGGCCATTGTACAAGAAGATCCTTTCAACGTTATCGGCTCTTTACAAATCACTTCTCTTGTTGAATTAGATAATAATTCATTTTTAAGATTTGAGGATGCGTTCTTTTATAATGGGTTTGATACGACTAATGAAAATAATGCAGGAGAGGCTTGGGATCATTTTGAGACTGTCGTTGGTCTTCCGCATAGATTTCCTAGCACTGTTTACATCGGCTATAAGCAGTTAAATCTTGGCGGCGTGTCGGCTGTGCCTCAGCTATCTTTTGAAATTGGCCCTGGCCAAGCTACGTTCGACTTTGATAGTGCCTACATCAATCAGTATGATCCTCCTAGTGCTCAGGTCCATCAATTCCTTGGACAAGATGTTATTGAGGCAAATGGACTTCATTACTATTTCACGGGCGCAAGCCCTGGCTCTGGTGCTGGTAGTCTGGTGGCTCTCGAAACCGGACTTGTTACTGATGAAGTTAGTTCCGCAGATTTGAACACGTTGGCTCATGACGCTGGTCTTGATGTCGCTACATCGTTCACGTATACAAGTCAGACAGGCGGCGCTGTCCTCAATAAGAAGTATGTTTTGCTTTGGGCAAACGATCCCGATGTCGGTGTAAATCTCGATTGGGCATTCGTGCTTTGTACGGTGAATACATCTGGTGTTCTCGTTGGTGTGGGTGGATGGCAGACCCATTCGACAAGTCTAGCAACCACCATTAATCATGCCCTTCGTATTGGAGTATCTGGTGAAGGAACTGATGGCGACGATGTTCTCATTGTTCATTCCAATAACGTTGGCGCGGCTCGCAATTTCACAATCCAAATAGTCCCTTCGATCAATGATATGCTAGGACCACTTATTGAAGGGTCTACGATAGATGCTCAGTCTGTATCATTCATTAGTGACGTAGGACAATATCTCGGCGAGCATCAATCATCTCGCGAGTATGATGCATTCAGTTGGATCGCCCCCAAGGTTGATATATCGGGTGGCATCCCTACATGGAGCACCCGTGTCTATTTCTATATCGGAAAGGCTGATGTTGAGGCAGATAACGATGACCCCGTTGCCTTTGATGCATCGTCTTATGTCAACTCTAATAAGGCCGCACACCCTAATGGATGGTTCGCATTTTTTGATCTTGGCGTCGTTAGAAAGTCTACTCCTTTTAGCTCTAGTCTGCCCACTATATGTGGCACTGATGAATGGGTTTTTACTGGTTCAGGCGAAACAATATTGACCAGTGATGCTGGCCTGAGTGATGCTGGTGAGAACAGAGATGAAACTGTCGACGACAATGACGATTATCTCCCTGCTCCCTTCTTTTCTAATATCACGAGCGGAGAAACCGAGGGTCTATATATTTTTGCATTGAGCAAAAGTTTTACGGGGTCCGAAGATTTATCCCCGACCGGAACATTTAACAGAGGGCGTTTCTTTTTATACAATCCATTGAGTGCTATTTTTGAGCAATTCGCTATTGGTGAAGGAAGTACATTTGATACTGTATCAGATGCCGGTGTGTCTGAGGGTAATAGATTTTTATATACGCCGCATGATCAGATTTTGGTTTTAGCTCAAAATACCAAAACTGTTTTTGAGGTTCGCACGTCTACGGGGAACGGGGCGGGGATGGATGATGATGTCCAAATTTCCAAGTTTGGAACATATACTATTGGTGGTGGCGAGAGCGTTCCATGCTCATATATTATCCATGAGATCCTGTCAAACCCAATATTTGGAATTGGTATACCATTAGCCCAAATAGATGACGCGAGTTACAATTTGGCAAATAACTATTGCCGAGCGGAAGGCTTCTTAGTCAGTACGATATATAATCGTGAACAGTCTGCCCTAAAACATATTGAATTGCTATTATCAATCTATGGCGGATTTTTGATAGATAGCGGAGGTATTATAAAATTTGGCATACAAAATTTGGGATCTTCTGCTATTCGAACAATCGACAATGATCATCTCATAGCTAGAGATGGTGGAGCCCCTGTATCAATATCTTTGCCCGGTAGACAGCAAACGTACAACAAGGTTAAGATAAATTACATAGACCGTCTTATAGATTATAAGCAAAATCACGTGGAGATAAACGACGAAGTTGATCAGGATTTATATGGCATACGTGCCAGAGAGTTCCCTGGTAAGTTTGTCATGACAGAAGCCCTCGCGAATAAAATGGCGATCCGAACTCTATGGGGGAACCTGTATGCCAAGGATATATATGATTTTAAACTTGGCCCCAAGGATGCTGACCTTGAGCCGGGCGACGTTATCACTCTTGTAGATAGTCATAATCTTGAACTGCAAAGTGGCCAACGCGCTCGCATTGTCATGTGGCAAGAGACCGGGCCGATGATTTTCAATGTAAAGGCGGTTAAAGAGATAGAATATATAAACACGTCCACTCTTGATGTTAATTCATCGGGGGACGGTACGAGGCAAGATATTATTGGGACTGTCCGAGCGCCAGCGGATTTCAATATGTATGAATTGCCCAAAGAATTCCAAGGAGCGAACCCATCTCTTTATGTTGGGTGGAATGCTCTTAATACTGCGATGGGTGCTAATTTATACCTATCCGCTGATGGCATCAGCTTCGCCAAAGCTGATCAAGCTACTCCATATATTATCTCAGGTATTATGACGGATGCTCTCCCTGTTCGTGAGCCGGGATGGATGGAGGAAAATGTTCAGGTTTACCTTTTCCCTGATACGCGCAGTACGGATACGCAATCGGGTTTCACCATTGCGTCTCCGACGTATGTTCATACGCACGCTCTTGATGACGTTAGTGCTGAGGCTCGTGGCCTTGGTGGTGGGGTGATCATCATTAATAGCGAAGCCATGTCGTATCAGGGGGTGAACCTAATTGCACAAAACCATTATCGCTTCGATAAATTGTTTAGGGGCTGGGGTGGCACACACATTCAGGATCATTCCAGTGGAGATTTATGGACTAAGCATGGTGGTGGAATATTTGTTCGCCCTTATAACGAAGACAAGATCGGAACCGTAATTCATTACAAAGTTAGTCCGATGAACTTCGCCGGGGTAGAATATGATATCGCTTCGATCGATGCTAGAACGTATACAATTCAGGGAACGTATTTCTCACCCCAAGTTCAGCCATCTATTTCAACGTTTGTTGAAAGCCTTATTACTGGTACGGCCAGTGATAATCTCGGGGGAATCGAATTCAAACATGTCCATTCTTCTGGTACTGCTATCACCTTCACTTGGCCTGATGCTGCAAGAATAAAAGGATATGGCGCGGCGGCGTATGGCCTTGGCACATATGGTCGCTTTACCACAGATACTACTTCCCACAACTGGCGTGTTGAGGTATTATCATCAGATGGCACCGTGGTACGATGTATTACGGTCGACAGTGGCTTCTTTGTATATAGTGCGGACATCAACTCTACGGACTTCACCGGATGGCAGGGGGCATTCTCTGTCCGCGTCACTCCCTTTAATGATGTAGGGGATGCTCTACGAAACAGGACGAAAAAGCTCGTCCTATTTGAACAGGTGTAACTATGTCGACTGACCAACAAAACTTTGAGACGCCGAGCGCGGGTGCTTCTGATTGGGATGGCTCGCTCAATGCGAACTTCAATCAGTTGGAAAGTGGCTTCCGAGCTAGGGGGCGCGCGGGTGAAGTCGTAAACACGGGAGAGGTCGTAACCGTTGGTTCCGATGGCTTCGCCTTACGCTTCGATCCGAATAGCCTTAGCAGCAAGCCCAATCTCCTGAGCCTCACTGCCCTATCATCCGGCGATGAAGCTTTCTTTGTCTCGTTCGGCTCTGTCCGTTCACTTGGTGTATGGGGTGGTGTCATCCCAGGTCACGACGTATTTGTTTCGGTGCTCACTCCCGGCATGTTGGTTTCGAGTTATAGCGGAGCCAACAGAAGCGTAGGCTTCGCTCACTTCGAGGATGGCGTTGTCTTTAATGTTGGGCCAACCCATCTCCCCGAGTTAATCGTTGCGTCCATCCAGGTCGATGCCGTGAATGGCTCCCTGCATTTGTTCGATATCGATGTTGGTCTCGATGGTTGGAACCGTCGTCTCCATGTCATCGGCCAGAGTGCGGACTTGGTCGAGATCGACTTGTTCACGAACTCGTCTCGCGGTGACGTCGACAAGGTTTACAAGACGATCTCCGGTGGAGTGACCGTGATCGGATCGCACGTGGATCAAGCCGGTTGGCCTTACTTCAATACGGACCCGAGCACGTACAGCGGCAAGCTCTATGGAACGCTCAAGGTCATGTCCGACAGCGTCGCGTCCGACGATATCGACGTGACGTTCCATATGGAGAGGTTCCGGTAATGGCGCTTCACGACTTCACTATTATCAATCCTGGCTACGAGATAGGGGATATGACGGGATGGACATTGGACGTCAATACTCCCGAGACTAGGATTGATAACCCTAATTCGGGCACTTTCTATTCTCGTCTTGGAAATACAGCCGCGCATTCCTTTGGTGCCTTTTATCAGGACGTCAATCTTCCTGTAGCGATCAGGAGCTTGGCGCTGCAAGGGGCTCTTACCTTTCGTGCCGCGTGTTGGCAGGATGATTTTTCGGGTGATACCGACCTTGGTCAATTTCGCGTTGGTATTTTTAATTCGTCACTTGAGCTTATTCAGTGTTTAAATCAGGAGCACCATTCAGATAACAATGGCACGTGGGCTCAAATAGTATTCGATGAACCGCTTCACAAAGACGCTCATTTTGTACGTCTAAGGCATCAAGGTATCCGGCTTGCCGGTACGGAGCTTAGCTTCTACAGTGACGACAATGAAGCTCAGGTAAATTCAACCGTAATATTTCGGTATGACATTGGCCTCGTTAATCCCTCTGCCGATGATGGTACGAATGGATGGACTACGACGTCTGGTGATCTTAACGTGAACCAGATAACGGCGCAGAGTGTCCCAAACCCTAACCCATCATCGAATTTTTTCTATGCTGCTAATACGTCAGCTTTCGTTGCGGAGCAGGTTATTCCGCTCGCCGATAGTTATGGTCTCGGGACCGCGCTTGACACTGGAAGCGTTCAATTCACTTTAACATATATGCAGGGATCGTTCAGAAATCTCGACGAAGGGAATATGGCTTACGAGTTCCTTGATATATCCGATGTTGTCGTTGGTACAGGCTCTCACGTAAATAGCAATAACACTAAGCAGTGGCAAGTCAGGTCGATAGGCGATGTGGCTCCGGTTGACACGCGCAAGATCAAGCTCGTAATGCAGGGCGTGCGCCAAGACGGATCGAACCTCGATGCTCGCTTCTGTGGTATACAGGCGTATTTTACCGTCAGCAGTAACTTTCTCGATGGGGTCCAAGAGCCACCTTGGCCAGCCCCACTCCCGGCAGAAAACCGAGGTTTCCCAACGTATGTGTCACGCGGGTTCCCTCAGAATTCGAACCGGCGTTTCCCGATTGATTAGTCCTTGGCTGATCCGGTCAAATCGTGTATCATAGATGGCTCATACTTTTGGAGGTTCCGATGCGTTTCATCCTCACAATGATCTTCGGTGTATTGATGATGGCCCTTGGTATTATCGTCGAGGCGTCTACTGCCAAGGGCGACCA
>SDBT01011924.1_pt1 | contig 13969 bp, 13 predicted proteins | sample 2277101 | NCBI WGS metagenome assembly SDBT01 (sample SAMN10404973, study PRJNA504765) | marine sediment metagenome | isolation source: marine sediment core GS10_PC15, 103 cmbsf | place: Arctic Ocean: Southern Knipovich Ridge | collected 2010 | reverse complement strand
TCTGTTTTCCTGTCTTTTCTTCACATGGCATTTTGATTTTCTTCCTTCCCAAAAGGGATACTCCTAAAAATTAAAGGAGTTAAAATAAAATTATAATTGCGGGGTAGCTTTCGTACCTGCTGGTGTTTGGACAACTCTTACTAATACAACTAGAACTAATATGATAACTAGAACTGCAAGGATTGCATAAACTGGAGATATAGATTCGAAGAATCCAGATATTCCCGTAGATGTATTTCCTAATACTGATTCTAAATCATTTTGTTCGTCTGTGTTGAATCTGAAGCTATACGATATAGTCAGGTTAGCATATTCCGTAGCTGAAGCATTATTAATGAGACCTACTGTAGAAACAGTTACTGCTGAATTTGCTACTAGGGTGTTGACTCCTTCCGAGACATTATACAAAGCACTTATTACTGTGCTTCCGAATCCCGTATTGTTAGACGCTGCTGTTAATGTATAACCAGTCCTATTTCCGAATCCTGATTCATTAACTACATTAGCCGACGCTTGCTCTAGAATAGTGGTTCCACTAAGGGTTCCCATTATTACAACAATGATATATGCCAATAGAGCAATACCCAAGATTATAACGAAAAATTGCTGGACTGCGTTCAATCCAAAAACACCTTTCTTGTTTATTTTTGTTAATTTTCTGATTTTAAAGTTACCCCCTTTCATATTATGATTAAGATTGCTTTCTCTTTCAATTTGGGTTCTTTTTATTTCCATTGTGAATAAGATTCTTACCTTTTATTAAGGAGAGTAAGCAAACTCCTATTATTTTCTGTTGACAAGGATAACTCCTCCGTGCCAGGACACAATTGTTTACCTGGAATCAATAGTAATCAAAGTTTATAATTGAGGTGTAGCTGAGCCAGCAGGTGTCTGCACAACTCGTACCAATACAACTAGAACTAAAATTATAACCAATACTGCAAGGATTGCATAAACAGGCGAGATAGATTCAAAGAATCCAGTCACTCCTTCGGAAACATTACCCAAAATACTCTCTGTCTGATTAGAAGCTAGGCTGTCGTCTTCTAGAATACTAGCGGATTGCAATGTACCCATGATTATTACAATAACGTATGCAAGTAAAGCGATACCCAAGATTATAACGAAAAATTGCTGGACTGCGTTCAATCCAAAAACACCTTTCTCATCTTTCTTGAATTTACTCAATAATTTTTTGTAATCCATGTTTAATAAAAAGAACCTCCTTTCAAGTTTTGTAAATCAGTGTAACTCATATAAATGTTACTACTAATTAGTATATAAGAGTTCGGTAAAACGAATTAATCGAGTTTACCTATGTAAAATTAGTTTAGAAAATAATATTTAGAAAAGTTTTAACATTTTTTTAATCTAATCGCTAGTCGCAACCCATATTATAGATAAGATCGTTATTCCAATTATTACGAAGAAGTAAATTGGATTTAATAGTCCTGAATACATTTCTAAGATAGTCGCCCATCCTAACGTTGCAAAACATGCAGCCAGAAGCGTAGGTGGGAAATTTACCCTTGTTGAGAACTTAAACTGTGCGAAAAGACCTCCTAATAAAGCTACTAAAAAGAATCCAACTACTAAAAATAATGAAAATAATTGATGTGTCACGCTGTCTGCGTATATAAAAAGTTCCATCAGGTTTCCCTGGACAAGTGTTGAGTTAATTTCTGGGTATGGCATTTTACTACTTAATAGTTATAACTATCTTTCACTCTCCCCCGTCCTCACGGCTTTTGTTATTAGTAAAACTATCGTAACTATGATTGATGAGAACAAAACTCCTAGAGTAATGCTAACTATTGTTCCTAATCCAGTACCTGCTAATGCTGGAAATATTGTAGTAGTTATAGCTGTTATCCCAGAGAATACAAATGCCAAGAACGCTAATGGAATATAGAATGCTCCTTTAAATATTAAAAAGATAAAATCTATTGCTGTTGGCTCTGATTCTCCCATTTGCCCAAACACATCATCTGATGTTAATGTAAAATCATCAACTACTCCTTGCATGCTATCTATTGATTGATTTAATCCATACTTTTGATCTAATACTTCTGAACTTGGATTTTGTTCTTGTAATGTTAATCCTACGAATGTAAAAATGAAAAATGTGAATAGTACGACTAGGACAATACTCATAACCAATGGTCTTAACCCTACTGCTTTTTTATTCATTTTAAGGTGTTTTCCTCCCTATAACAATAATTGCCACAATTCCCGCCGCAATATAAAACAAAACTGCACCTACTATCGATCCGAATGACGCACCAGCTACTGCTATTAATAATACGGGCATCGTCAAACCAAGCATTGAACCTATTATCAGAGCGATGGGGTGAGCTACAAATAATAAAACTAGTGAGCTAAACATTAATAAGATAATTAAAATATCTGCTCCTTGCCAATCTGTATCTGGCCCTTGTGAAAAATATTTACTTCCAAGTAAAGTATTGCTCTCAAATGTCTGAACAAATATTGATACATTTTGGAACTGTGTTGGAATTGGACATAGAATAGTCCCTGACGTTCCAGATGCCGAACCATTACAAATAGTTGTATTTCCAAATCCGTCATCTTTTATTACTAGACTTGTAATTGTTTTTGATTCTCCATCTGTTGAAATGAACGAGTGATGTAATATATTTGTGCTTGTGTCTAACAGAAATACCTGAGTTATATTTCCTACTGTTTCAAAATCTGGTTGTGTTCCAGTAGCTGATGCTAGATTTAATGTTATTGAACATTGTCCTAATGCTGCATTTGCACATTTTACTTGAAAATTATTAAATGTTCCTAGCAACTCTCCATTGAAACTCACTAGAAAGTTATATACTTCTTCTGTCTCAACTAGGTTTGCAATTGCTACACCAGAGGAATCTGTTACTGGGGATTCTACTGATATAAATTGATCTAAAGATAAATATTGTCTTTGTGTATCTACTAGAAGTCCAGCGTTTCCTGCTGCTGATAATAAATTACCGACTACAATTACATTAAAAGATTGTCCTCTTGTTAGATTTAAATTAAATAGAGTTATATTTTGAGGTATTGTTCCATTATTTATTGTCATAAACTGTACGTTTCTATATTTTTTAAAGTATTGAGTCTCATCTCCAAAGTGTCTAATTTGATAAGACATACTATAACTTTCTGTTATGTTGTCTAAGCATACTTCCGATGCATCTCCGATTACATAATCAAATGATGCATTGAATGAATTAACTAAATCTGTTGTTCCTAGTGAAAAAATCTCTACCGTGAACTCTATCGTTCCGTTTATCTCAACTAAACTATCTTCGTCTACCATCTCAAAACTTAATAAAACTTCTGTGAACACAGAACAATCATCTATTAGGAATGGCGATACTGTTTGATTTGTTTCTGGTGTGTTTATTTGAGTTATATTTACTCCTTCAGATAATAATCCTATAAAAAATAATGTTATATTTGTATCTACAGCTACTGATGGTACTACTAACTCTACACTATATTCTCTTGTGTTGTTTATATCCGAAGATGTCATTGTATGGTTTGTTCCATTGTAATTTAATAGCATTGATATTCCTGTGAAATTCTCTGCAAACGTTATGTTTATTGTAAAATTCTCCATCGCTCCAGAAGTTGTTGTCTCTGAGAATCCTATTGAATTTGCAAATAGATTATAGCTCCAATTAATGAAAGTAGAATTTTCATTACCAATTGTATCATTTGCATAAAGTGTCATATTAAAATTATCTTCTTCTAATATAAATGTTGTTGAATTCTTTACTCCACTTTCACAACCTTCTATGGTTATATTTGTTCCATTGTAATCAAACCAACAGGTATCTAATCCAGTATCTGTAAATGTGACGTTTAATGTTTCATTGCTTCCAAGAGAATTAAAGTTTAATATTCCAATAGGTGCTTCTGCATCTATTGTTGGTGCAGTAGTATCGACCAATACTGTTCTATTTGTAGTTGCAAATCCACAATCTCCGTCACTATCACAACCTTGGCAAGTCCAGAGAGTTGTTTCTGTTATAGTTCTGTTCCATGTTTGTGTGGATTCTGTTGGAGAACCTGGCCTTGCAGCACTCCCTGTATTATAAATTTCTAAAATCTCAGTAGCAGTTATTGATCTATTCCAAAAACCTACTTCATCAATTTCTCCGTCAAAATAACCTTGAATAAGACTTATTCGACCGATTTGCGTATCTGTAGCATCAATCCCATCGCCCTTTGACATAGAACCATTATGCTGACCATTAATCCATAAACTAACATTTGTTCCTTCTCTCTTAACTAATATATGAGACCAAACATCAATGCCAATAGGAGCTAGAGAAAGAAAAGAAGTGCCTCCAATAAATATTCTAGGCTTTCCAGCTCCATCTAAATCGACGAACAATCTTCCAGCACCTCCACTATTTTGATGAATTATTCCAGTTTGCGTACCGTTAAAACTTTCTGGATTCACCCATGCACTAATTGCAAAATTTGCACTTGCTCCCGTTGGAATAATAACTGCATTCAAATCTACAAAGTCTGGGTCGCTAGATTCAAAATCAAAAGATTTATTTATTATTCCAGTAACATTTCTTGTTACTCCACTTATCGTTCCGTTATTAACACCAATACTATCCAAAGCATTTAAACCAGTTGCCCCATCAAACTTATAATAAGAAATTAATCCTAAACTTCCCACATCAAAGAATGTACTATTTTTTATTTCAAAGGTTCCGCTTTCGTTTGTATATAAACTCATGTTTATCAGAGTTGCTCCTCCTGTTACGTTTGCTGAACAATTAAAAGTTACTATCGCACCTGGTGTTAGAAAATTATCTGTTGGGGAATTTAATAATATTTCTGCATCATCTCCTAGTGTTATGTTTCCCCAAGTTGCCCAAGGTGTAGTCCATTTACCTGCAAATTTAATCTGCCAATCATAAACTTTCCCTGGTTTTATTTCACCAGATGTCCTAACTTGATAAGTTCCCACTTGAAAAACATCTCCTTCATAAAACTGTATCCATCCTTGATGGGAACCTACTTCTATATTATTACAAACTTTTTCTATCGTTCCGTTTCCATAATCTTTCCCGTTAGTACATTGTAATTCATAATCATTAATTTCTCCTAAATATTCAAACTTGTACCATCTTATATTCACCTCTTCTCCATCTTTATTATTTTTTAGTGTTCTGAAATCTTGAACTAATTCCATCTCTCCGTTTATTGTTATTGTCTTTATTGCTTCACAGAATCTTCCACCATATCCACATCTATTCTCATCTAGTGTTGCTTCTATTAATGTTGAACCTCCAAGCCAATTTGGAAGTCCAAGTGCATTTCTAACTGTTATTTTATTTTCTGCTTCTTTATAGTTTAATATATTGTCCCATTCCATAGCACTAACTAAACCCAACATGAATATTCCTAAAACAATAATTATTAATACTTTCTTCATTGTAATACCTCTGTTAATATTATTTCTATACTTATTGATTGTGGACAACTATATGCTTGACAATATAATGTTGCATTTAATTCTCTTGATGACGATTTTGCTGTTAAGCTTATTTGTTGTTTGTCTATTATTTCTATTAAAGATCCTTCATTTTCTACAAAATATTTTAAAACACAGTCGTCTTCTCCTCCAAAACATTGTCCTCCAGAGTTGTCTTGATAAGTTTCTACTATTGAAATATTAAGTGTCATATCTTTATTAAGAATAAATGCTGTTCCTCCAGAAACACTATCATCACCATGTGTTGTATTAACTGATAAAACTGGAATATCTAAATCAATAGATGTATATCCTGGTAAACTTTCAACTGTTACAGAGAATCCTGCATTAATGCTAAATAACCATGCAGCAGCTACGAATGTAATCATACCTATTAATACTAACATTAATATAAATTTCTTCTTCATTTTTTACCTCCATTAAATTTATTTTCTTTATAATATTTCATACTATTATAACCTCTTCTTGTTTATTATTTAATCCACTTGATTTTAATAAGTTTAATCCACCATCAACTAATTCTTTTATCTTATTGTTCATTTGATTTCTTTGAACCCAACAATGTTTATGAGCATAATCTGTTCCTTTTAATTTTCCTTTTAGAAATAACTCTACTTTCAGATAATTATCCTTCTTACTTATTTCTTTTCTGCAAATTACACATTCTATTTTCATCTTATTTCTCCTTCCCCCGATCCACGTACAAGATTGATAAAAAGCCCAATTCCTCCACCAAATCCAATTAGCAAAACAAATACTGGCAGATTCAGTAATATAAAATTACTGGCCGTGAATTCTATTAGTCCCCCATCGAATATTCCTGAGTCTAACAATTCTTCATATGCATTTGAAATTGTTGGTGCAAAAATAACTCCTAGTAAAACTATTAACATATAAACGAAAAATAAGAATGGATGTTTTCGTTCTAGGAATCCTACAATAATTATTGATGCTCCTAATGCTAATATATAAGTTATCGCAACTAATTTTAATGCTTGAATTGATTCAAGTGCTGTTCCCCATATTTGCTCTGATGCTAGAGACATGTTTGTATATCCTGGCCTTCCTACATTTACTTCATTCTGTAATCCAACTTGTGTGAATACATCATTTAATACAGACATAGTATAAATTAACCCTGCGAAAAGAACTACTGCCAAGAAGGCTGTTATCATCCATGTAAATATACTAAATGAACTTAGCTGTGCCTTTTTATTTATTTTTATTTTTCTTAATTTCATTTCATACTATCTCCCAACATATCTGTATTTACTAAATCTTTTAATAATTTTTCATGTCTAGACATTGCTAATCCTAATCTTTTGTATGGTAGGAACTCTATATCTTTTCCTCTCTTTATTCTTTCTACTCTTACCTTATCTAATTCTTCTTTTAATTCTATTGGTGCTTTGAACATCCAGAAGTCTTCTTTGTTCTTTGGATTTTTATTCGTCATTTTACACTAAGCCCCCTTAATAAGAAATCTGCTATTTCCTTATCTTTTATGAAGTTTGCAATTATGAAATATATATATAATACAAACAATGGGAATATTGATATTGCTAATGTATAAAATATAACTTTAAATAAAGATGATAGGAATGTGAAGTCTAAGAATGCGTGAGTTATCATCCATACGAAATAACTTATCCATACTAAAGTTAAGTAAGAAAGTCCAAATAGTGTTCTCTTTACATATTTTAAATTACTAACAGCTATAATATATCCAGTTAACTCGTCACTCTTGTTTTTTGAAGGTAATTTTATTGCTACGAATAATGTTCCTAGAAATATTAGAATTGATATTATTAATATAACTGTATATGAAATTGCTTTTGCTTGTGTTAATTCTGTTCCAGTTGCACTCACATCAAAATGTAATACATCAAATCCTGTATCTGTTCCTAGTAAATCTCCAGATCCTATAACGTCGTATCTTCCTTTTTCTGAAGTATTACAGAATTCATGTGTCCATGTTCCACCACCTTCATCTGACATCCCGACATTTGTTACTGCTAATGTTGAATTTGGAAAAGATATTGATGTATTAACATATGAACAACTAGCACATACTTGTTTTACTATTACACACTCTCCTTGTTTTACTGGTGGGAAACTATTTATTTCTGCACTTGCCAAACCAATTATAAATATACATGCTATAAATAATAATACTTTTGTTTTTATCTTCATGTTATTAGAAATAATTTATTCATTGCCATAGTAAACTTGGTTAACTTTATAAGTTTAACCCCTCGGTAGTAACAATGTGTTGTAATTTAGTAATAGTGAAATGTTTTCTTTTCTCATATTATTCGTTCTCCTCACCTAATGCGAATATGTTTCTCATATTATCGTAGTTGTTCCTCCGCCAACTTTTTCTGGTTCTGATTTATTCTCTCTCAAAATTTGAGTTTCTCCAATATCTTTCATAAACTCTGTTTCTGCTATGGTTAAATCATCTTCTTGTTCTTGTTCTGTTAGATAAACTTTTGAATATTCGTGGCAGATAGTCCTATTACTCCAAACAATAGTTTCATTCTCCATTTCCTCAGAATCATTAATTATTTCTTCATCTGTGCAAACCATCTTAAATATAGATAACCATTTTGTACATCCATTTATGATATTTCTTGATTTTTCTATTTGCCAAGTTACTAATGTTAATTCCTCTTCATAATTTTGAGTTTCATTATCCCAAGCCCTATAATATCTTTCGTGAGTTTCATTCCAATATTCTCTTTTATTAAAACATAATTTCATAAAATCTCCATCATCAAACCTTTCAGTATCATAATCCCCTAAATTAATTCTTCCCAAAGCATCTTTTATTTCTTTTGGCTGGTCGATTGTTTTATCCCTATTCGATATTCCAACAGCAATCACTCCTCCGATTAAGAAGATTCCTACAATTAAAAATATTAAATTTCTTTTTTCCATTATACTCTACACCCCGTTTCATTTAAAAACAAATGCCCGTCTGTAGCTCTACAAACATACATCGATGTTGCTGTTGCATCTTCTTCTGGAATTACAAATAAGTTAATAGACCCATTTGTAGTAGACCCAATCCCTCCTGCCAAATTAACACTTCCTCCAATGACACCAAAACCTCCAGTATAAAATAAGCTTCCTCCATCTCCTAACTGAGTGCCTCCAGAAATTCCTCCTTTCCCACCAGTATCGCTGATATTTCCTCCATCTCCTACTGGTCCGTCTTGTGCATTTTGTTGAGCATCTCCGCCTGTTCTGATATGACTTCCTCCAACTCCCTCTTGGACACCTGTCCCACCAATAAATTCTGTTCCTAAAGGGGCATCTGTATCTTGACTAAATCCATCAGTTCCAAAAACCTTTAAACTTCTATCAAATATGAAATGAGGGTTAAATACGGCATCAATATTAAACTCTAAATTTCCATCAAGGATAGACCTAAAAGTTATTTTAGGATTATCAGAAGTTGAATCTCCTTTAATTATAAACTGCCCAGTGCTTGATGTAAATTGCATGACAGTTGTATCTGTTGATAAATGAGCAAAGATAAAAGGATTTGAGTCCATAAATATTTCAAACACTTTTGAAGTTCCTGGGTCTGTAAATGTTATTCTTCTTGGTTGTCCTCCTCCTACATCATCAGAAGGCACCCAAATTTGTTGAACATAAAGATTGTCTACTTCTTTTGTCAATGAACCTATGTCTGCATCAACAACAAATAAATCATTATCAAAATTATAACTAGCCCAGTTTGAAAAATTAAGAACTGAACTTCCAACTAATTGATTTATTTTTCCTTGTGAGCCATTAAAACAAATTTCCATATCTTGTCCATCTCCATTTATAAGACAACCAGTATCGCTGTCTATAATAACATTACTAACAAATAAATCATCTGTGATACTTGCATTTCCTACAACATGCAAAGTAGCATTTGGTGTTAATGTGTTGATTCCGACTTTATCGTCGGTGTTAAATCCTCCTTTAACATATAAATTATCACTAAATATAAATCCCATGTTTCCTACATTTGGAGGGAAAGCAAACTTGTCGAATATAAGACTTTCTTCTCCCGAGGTGGGTTTCCCAAAAAATATTCCTACGTCAATATTTGCGTGGGCAGGATTAATGTTAATAAATCTTTGACCCACTCCTGTTCCAGCAACAGATAGAATTGCTACATCTGTATTTCCAGAAAAATCAACATTAAAAACCCCTGTGTTTACACTAATCAAATCATCATTCACTGAATCAAAAAGAATCATTTGGGTTGTTCCATTATTCATAGAGATAGCTTCGTTTTTATTAACATCCATAGTAATTTCAATCCCAGAAACATAATTAGCAGTTTCTTGAACTCTTAATCCAAATAATATAATCGGGTCGACATTAATTCCAATCCCCCCATCAAATCTTCCTGTATCTCCTATAATATCCCCAATAAACCTATGAATCCCCGATGCTGTATTTTCATAAACCCAATCTCCTGTATTATCTGTATCTGGGTATATTCTCCAAAAAGGAGTTCCTATAGAACTTACTTCCCACATCATATTTGTTCCATTAAACCCAAAATTACTCGTTACAATACTACCATCATCTTGTTTTAAGAGTCCTGTTCCCATACTTAAATTAAAGTCATTCCAGTTCGCATTCCCTTGCATAACGGAACTTCCATCAGTCTTAAAAAAAGCACCCCCAATAAAACTACTCAACCAAGAAGTATCAATAGTTAAAGCATTTGCAATATTATTAAACTGCGTAGCATTAACATTAGTTAGCTGACCTATGTTTGTATTCCAAATATCAACAATAGAGAAATTCATATCGGTTCTTAATACTCCAGTGTTTGTTAATAGAACTGGAATCATCTGTGAAGGATTAGATTCATTACGGCCAAACCATATTTTATTATCTACTGCAGAAACAAAGACAGAGCTAAGTAAAATTATTCCTAATGTTAGTATTAATATTTTATTTTTCATTATTGTTTCATTGTTTTTTCTATTTATATATTAGAGGGTTGGTTCGTCTTGTTACCTTATGTGTCACTAACATCCCGAACTACTCCTAAACATTTGACCTACTGAATTTACACAAACGTAATCATTTCCTGAACCTGTTAATGTACTAACTTTAAGATAATCATTAACGTAAACAATACCGTCATCAGCTATAAGTTGAACGTTTCCACCTGTTCCTTCATTTCTTATAGTTAAATCGTAATTAGCGCCAGAACCATGACCTATCCATCCTATCCTACCCCCATCCGATTTAAACCAACCTATTACTGATTTTGCCCCCACTGTTGCTGCTTTCATTTGAAAATTTACTTGGTCTCCAGTTAATATGACTATTCCATTAATATTTGTATCCCCTTGAAGTGTTAAGCCACTATTACTAACATCTACCCACTTTGAGCCTGATGGAGAAAACGAATATGTATGAGTTCCGTCTACTTGAATTCTTGCCCTTGTTCCATCGTTTATGTAAGAATTTGTGCCAGTAGATATGTAAGCCCCACTCTGTGCAACTAACCTAGATGTTACAGAATTAACAAGTATTCTATCAGTAACACCATCGTTGTAAGTAAATTCATTATTTGCAACAGATAATATATCACCGCCATCAGGAGATATAAGTGTTGTATTTATTGCATTAGCTACTATCCTAGCTCTTACGTCATCCATTACTTCATATCTATCATCATAAGTTGCAGACCACCAAACATCATTTGCAGAAGCCATTATTGTTTTGTCTGAGTTAGACATAAATCTATCTACACCATCATTAATTTCAAAAGAATTAATTCCAAATTTAATATATATTGGGGTTTCTCCTACACCTCTAATTCTAGTTTGTGTGCCATCAACTTCAAATCTCTTTTCTCCATTACTATTAATATATATTAATGAGGTATTGTCTATAGTAAGATTGGATAAAGTGTCTGGAGAAACTATTCTATCAACTGGCAAATCAGAAGAAGTTAAAACTATTTCTCCGTTTGCATAAGCTCCAGCATTAGTAACTAATAAAACTTTATTTCCATCTGGACTAAATAAACCAGAACCTACATTATCTATTATAAATCTTTGACTACTATTGTAATTAAAAATTAAATTAGTATTTGTTAGTGTTAAATTCTTTAATGTATCAGGAGAATATAATTCATTTGTTTTATGATTTAATAATGAATATAATCCATCGTGGTCTCCCCATCCGTAAGCAGTATCCCAATTTGAATCAATATCATTTACTGTTGCTATTTCAACACCATCTGCAAAAACTCCTGAACCATTTAGAAGCAATGTATGAATTCCGCTTGGACCAATAGACATAGAACCAAATTGATTTATTTCTAGTCTGTTTCTATTTCCGTCATTGTAGACATAACGATTATCATCTAATAAAGTATAATCCCCATTTGGTGAAAAGAATTTAGAATGGACTGCTGTAATATCAAATCTATCTCTTGTTCCATCGTAGTAGATTAAATCACTATTACTTACAGTTAAATTTCTTAATCCATTTGGAGAAACTATTCCTTCTACATCTGGGAAGTTTCCAACAGTTATTATTTCGCTCCCATCATAAAATGCTCCAGTATTATCTACAACTAAATTATGGTTTTTGGTTGGACTTTGCATATACACATAACCTTCATCTACCCCGAGTCTCTCATCTCCAACTGTGAAATTAACTGTAACATTTAAATTCCCATCAACAAGCAAATCTCCTCCATCGTATCCCCCTCCACTCCCTATCTCAACATCATTATAATAAGCGCCAGAATTATTTATTTTTATCTCTTGACTTCCATCTGGGCTAGTTTCAACATTACTTACTGAATTGACATCTATTCTATTTCTTGAACCATCCCATATATTAAATTGAGTATCTGATACTCTTGCATAAAAAGTTCCATCCATTGACAATATCTTTGTTTCTGAATCATCTGCTTTAAATCTATTTATGTCATTCAAAGTTATTTTTATTGCCGAATTTCTAATATCTATTCCACCAGTACGACCTGGATTCATTACTTCTGTATATATATTATCTATCCAAACCCTATTTTTACTATCATATTTTAACGCCACCGAAGCACCCTTTATCTCAACTTTGTTTGTTCCATCATTTGACCGTAGGTAAGATGTACCCGCATTAATATTAAGCCTTATATAATCATTGAATAGTATTTGTGTATAACTATCGTGTGCTTTTATAATGTTCAAACCATTAGGAGAAATTATCTTTGTAACTAATGTGTTAGATACAAACCTGTCTGTAGTTCTATCATTATAAATTAGAGTAGTATTAGTTATAGTCAGATTCTTTAATTTGTCAGGAGAAATAATCTTATCAGAATTAAGACCTGTTAATAAATTTCCATCACCAATAAAATAATTTGCTGTTATATTTCTTCCAGCCCATATACTACCCTCAACTTCCAAATCAGAAACATCAGAAGAATTACAAGCTAAAGTAGTACACAACGTAAAATTTTCATCCACAGGACTATTTGATTTTCCAATTCTTAAACTTCTATCAAACGTAGTGGCTCTACCTTCTTCTCCAAAATTAACTACAAGTGGAGGTCTCTGAGTTATCTTATCCCATATAAGCCAGTCCATTCCGTAAGGATTATCTTTCTCATATAATTCAAATACAACAGAGGCATTAAAAATATCTGAGACATTTCTCCATTCTTCAATTCCGTGAGCGTGATAAATTGAAAAGCCCTTTACTTTTTCTTGATTAAAAAACTGCACTCCTTCTAATAATTTAAGAGGACTATCTCCTTGGGAAAATCCCTTTGTTTTTGTATCCGTATTAAAAACCAATTCATTAGCAGATTTATTAAAAAACATAATAGTTGAAGTTGTATTCCTTATTCTAAAATTATCTCCATTTTGGTCTATAATATAATCACCCAAATAAATTGAACTATCTCTAACTTCTAAATCCCAAATAGACAAGTTCCCAACATAATAACCACCACCCATAAAAGTAACATCTTCATAAATAGTATTCATAGCGGAGACATTTCCAATTAGGAGAACTATAAAGAAGGCTATCACTATTATTATTTTACATACCATGTTTCTATTGACGTGAGCAGAGTTTTTATTTTCTTCTATTTATACACACCCTTTGGTTTCAATGATTGAACCAGTTTGATTATAAAATATAAAGGTACAAGTCTCATTCCATCCTATACTTGCATTGTTACCTAGAAAAAATCTATCTTCTGTTGTAATATCACCGCTAGCTATTATACTTCCAGTAAAATTGAATATATTCCCAGCGATGTTTCTTATCTCACTAAGAACTTGCTCCCATATTGTAGAACCACTTCCACTATCAACTACATCTATTTTTAATACACCTTCATTAGTTAATAAGAAAGGGATTGATGGGCCAGAAGTATCTGATTCATTTGCTCCAAAG
>SDBT01011923.1_pt1 | contig 13970 bp, 10 predicted proteins | sample 2277101 | NCBI WGS metagenome assembly SDBT01 (sample SAMN10404973, study PRJNA504765) | marine sediment metagenome | isolation source: marine sediment core GS10_PC15, 103 cmbsf | place: Arctic Ocean: Southern Knipovich Ridge | collected 2010 | reverse complement strand
GAGACCAGGATGTAACTTCTCGCGGACACCTCCAGCGTCATCGTGAAGTAGTCGGTCTGCTGCAGGCTCATGGCATACCGGCCCACCATTATCCCCAGGAAGATCCCGGGGATTATAGACAGGAGGCCGAAGATAACGTTCTCCATGGTGGTCATCGCCGATATCTTCCAGGACTCTGTGCCTATCGTACGGATCGTGGCTATCTCCCGCTCCCGTTCCAGTATATTGATTGTTACGGTATTGAAGGTGAGGGTAAACGCCATTACCAGGGCGAACGCCAGCATCACGTACACGATGATGTAGAGAAGGGACATGTACGACTCTATCTCCCGCTTTATCTCCTCCAGGTCGATTATCGCCGCCATGCCGGGAAACTCCTGCAGCTCGTTCCGGACCTCCTTATAAGCGCCTGGTTCCGTCTTGACGTAGAAACCGCCCCTGCTGCCCGTCCCGTAAGCAAGTAACTCCCGGGCCTCGCCTGCGGTGACGTAGACAAGGTTTCCCATAGGTTCCTCTATGAACTCGCCCACTATGAAGTCCTTGTCGCGGTACTCGGTCGAGATGTTAACGGTTTCACCCACCTCCAGGCCCTTCTGCAGGTGGAACCACTGGTTCATCAGGACGTGGCGCTCGGTCAACTTGACCTGCTGTCCATCGGAGGTATAGAAGTACTTCATCTGGGTATTGGGAATTACCCCCATCATCACCGTTTCCGCGGAGTCGCCGTCCCAGGCCACGGTGCAGTTATAACCCACCGTTGGCTCCACGGCGGTAACCCCGGGGACCCTCCTTATCTTGGTGATGAGGGCCTCGTCACGCCCTCCCAGGAACATGACCACCATGTCGAATCGGTTGTTATAGTGAAAACTCCGGTCAAGGGCTCCGGTGGCGGTGTCCAGTGTCGCCAGGAACACCAGCACTATCATTACCGAGAACACCAGACCGATGATGGTGAATGCGGTGCGCCGCCGGTTTCGGGACATGTTCCTGAACGGAACCTTGAGGAACAAAGGGAGGCGCGACATCGGGGGAAAGATGCGCTCCAGAAACGGGCGGTGGTAAGTAACCTCCAGGGTCTCGCCCCGCATCGCCTTGGACGGGTCCAGACGGGCCGAGCGGATCGCCGGCATGATGCCGGCGATTGCGCAGAACACCATGGAGAGCATCATCCCCTGGAAGATCACCATCCAGTACGTCCTGATCTTTGTCATCGGGATGCCCATGGTACCGGCGTAGACGTTGGTGATAAGGGAGGACATAACGTACCCCAGGGCCGCGCCCACCAATGCCCCCAGTACCCCTATGACCAGCGCAAACGACAGGTAATGAAACAGTATCTGCTTCTTGGTATACCCGATAGCCCGCATCACGCCCACGAAAGGCCTCTGGACGTAGACAAGCCTGCTCAGGAGTATGTAGATGCTGAAGCAGGCGATGAACAGGAACATGAGTGGGAAAAACAGGGCGAAACTCTTGAAGCTCTCAAGGTCCGCCTTCATCATCACGTTACCCTGGTGTTCGTCCTGGGTGATGATGTCCTGGATTCCGGTGTTCTTCATTATCTCTTCAACCGCGGCTATCTGCGGTTCCATGTTTTCGGGGTCGTCAACCTTGAACAGCAACTGGTTGTAGCTGTCGGGCAGTTGGGCAATCTCCTGTACATCCCTGATGGGCATCCACAGGATCGCCATGGCGGAAGCCGACAGTATAGGGCTGAAGTCGCCTTTCTCGCCGGCAAGCACCAGGTACTCGGGGCTGCCGGCTACGCCGATTATCTCCACCGGAATCTGGGCGCCGTTCCTGTCGTAGTAGATAATGTCCCCAGGGTGAATGTCGTAGTAGCCGGCGAAATGCGATTCGGCGATGCATACCATGGAGTCGCCCGGTTCGAAGTACCTTCCTTCCTTTATGATGAGGTCGTCGACGAACGGCTGCTCGTTTGGCAGGCCAGCCACCCGCCCCACCAGGTGCTTGCCCCCGGTCATGACAAACGACTTGTCCACCCTGGCCCTGGGGGTGACCATCGTTACGCCGGGCACCTTCCCAGCCTTTTCTACGACGTATTCGGGGATGTCATCGGCATTTACCCTGAAGTCGGCGAAGTTCAAACTCTCGTAAGTGTACTCGTAGGAGGTGTCAAGGTTACGGTAGGACATTGATGACGCGATAAATATCGCCACCCCGATTACCACCACCAGGGTGATAGCCATGAACCTCACCTTGGCGTTCAGTATCTCGCGCACAAGCTTGAGGCGCATCGTATTCGTCTCTGGCTTCATGATCTTCATGCTGCATCCCGGGCATTGCCCCTCGTGGGCCCAATGATTAACCACACACAGGGGTATTTGCCACTTTGGCGCTCAATAGTCTTTCCTGATCCCATATGATAACTCAAATGTGGCAGAAGCCGTCATAACCTCACTTATATCGGGATGTCCTATAATATATATTATGTAAACTTATAACGTTAAGACAATTACTTCCCCCCGCCCCACCCAAACTGTGCCTGTCCCCAACTGTTGCCGTTGCCCCCGCCACCCAATCGGTGCCTGGCTCATGTTTTGTCGTTAACCTGTTCACACAAACGATCTCCTTAATGCAACACAGGTGCCTGGCACCACGCTTATACACGATAACGCCAGACAATCCCCCGCCATCCCAGGGCTGTTTGCCGTTGGAACACCCAACCAAGCCTACACCCCACTATGCAACAGCCCAGGGGCGAAGCCTGGCTGTTGTTTCTGTGATAAGCCTGATGGAGATACTGGTGATGCCCCTCAGGAAAGGCGACGTGAGACTCGCCTCGATCTACAGGACGGTGTTCGAGAGCATGCCCAACCTGACTGATAGTCGACGTTACCCCGGCCGTAGCAGAGAAGGCGGCTAATATCCCTCTCCCCTACCCCACCGCGCCGCTGGTGCTACTTTTACAGTTCGCCCTCAGGAGTTCTCGGCTAATATCTCCTCGAGCATCTCCAGGTAGCGCTCGTTCAGGAAGTAGCCCATGTCCTGGTCGAATTCGATGATGTTCTCCCGCCGGTACTGGTTCTGTGCGCGACGGGTCATGTCGGTAAGGGTGATAGTGAGATTATGAGCGTCGTAGTTCTCGTCTCCGAGGCGTTCCGCGAGTTCATCGATCAACTCCTGGATCATCATCCCGCGGCCTTTATCGATAAGGGTCCTGATCGCCAACAGCTCGTTTTTACTACAGTCTGCCACGTAGCGCTTCAGCTCTTCGGAGGTCCAGGTGTCCGGCTGGGGGACCATCACGATCCAGGTCTCGGTGGACCGGATCCCCTCAACGCCTCGCACGGTGGACAGGATACTGTCCTGGAGCGTCTCCAAGTCCGGACCGGCTATGACCGCCACCACGTCACAGTGGCCTGACACGCCCTCGACCGACAGCACGTTAGGCATTGAGGAAAGTTTCCTCATCACACCATCGAGTTCTCCCGCCAAAACGTTTATGAGTACGTACGCTTTTTTCTTCAACCTATCCCCCTCCAGGCATAAGGCGACCTACAACTCCTCAACATCGATTTTCTCCGCCAACTCTTCCCTCAAGACCCTTTTCAAGACCTTGAGCGTCATTCCGTAAGGCATCTCGCTCCTGATATCAACATACCGGGGTGCTTTGTACCGGGCTATGTGCTCACGGCACCAGGCCATTAACTCCTCGTTGCTCAGCTCCTCCCCTTGATTAAGTGTGCACACCGCCGCCACGATCTCCACCTTGGTGGGGTGAGGCAGCCCCACTATCGCGACGTCGTCCACCTTGGGGTGCACCCTCATCTCTTCTTCCACCTCGCGAGAGAACACGGAGTAGCCCCCCGCCTTCACCACGTCCTTCTTCCTGTCCATGAAGTAGAGCAGGCCCGACTTCTCCCGCCTGGCCATGTCCCCGGTATGGAACCAGCCTCCCCTGAACGCGTCCTCGTTCCTCTCTGAATCGTTCCAGTAGCTCTTGAGGACGTTGGGACCGCGCACAACCAACTCGCCGGGCTCGCCGACGGGAACACGTTTAAGGTTCTCGTCCCAAATCTGGACGCGTACCGGGAAGACCGGTATTCCCACGCACCCCTGCTTGAACGTGAAGTACTTGGTGGAAACCTTGATGGAGGTTATCGGGCTCGTCTCGACCTGGCCGTAAGCCTCGAAGAAGACACCCCCGAAACTCATGAACTTCTTGATGTGCTCCACCGGCATGGCGTCGGCGCCGCTGCCCCAGATCTTGATCGACGACAGGTCGTAATTCTCGGGGTTGCTGTGAAGCAAAATGGAGTACATGGCGGGCACCCCTACAAATATGGAGGATTTCCGTTCCTGTATCGTCTCCAGGATCTTCTTTGGCTGAAAGTACTTCATAAAGTACCCGGATGCGCCGGCCATGAAGCTCAAAAGCGATACCGCAAAGCCCATCAGGTGTGCCGAGGGAAGCGCCGATACCCCCTCGTCCCCTGGGCCCACCGGCAGGATAGCCGCGGTTATTCTCTGGGTGGTGAGCAGGTTCTTCCCGGTCAACATGGCGCCCTTTGGGTAACCGGTGGTGCCCGAGGTGTAGAATATCGCGACCGTCTCGTCCTTGTGCAGGGGCGCCGGCTCCAGTTCGTCAGACGCGTTGTCCAATGCCTCGTCCAGTGAGATGAACCCGGGAAGGCAGGACTCCCGGGAGCCGGCCATCACCCAGGTCTCAATGCTCGGTATCGCTTCCTTCTCCTTGATGTTGGGTTGAAAGACATCACTGTCGGTTATCAGCACCCGGGCTCCGCAGTTCTCCGCTATGTACTTTATCTCCGTGCCTTTCAGCATGTAGTTGAGCGGGACCGCCACCGCCCCTATCTTGAAGCAGGCGTAGCAGAGAGTCATTAACTCGACCCTGTTGCCCATCGGTATGACCACCCGGTCACCCCTCTTCACTCCCAGTCCCTTGAGCACGTGCCCCATCTTGTTTACCAAAACGAGGTTGTCCCGGTAGGTTATGAAGTCCTTGGGCATGCACCGGTACTCCAGGGGTTCCTCCAGGTAGGCCACTACCGCGTCACCGTACACACTGGTGGTTATGTCCCAGAAGTTGGCCATCGTCAGCCGGGGGTTGAGGATTACCTTGAACTTCTCCATAAACGACATACATACCACCTTCCTTGCTTACTGCCCGCCCCAACGCCAGAGCCACTTGCATCCCGTATATCTCCACTGAGATTATATTCTACTGTGACCTCGTTGGAAATCGCGAGGCCGCCCGGTGTCGCTCGGAGACGAGGCCGGGAACCGTGACAGTTCAGGACATAGCCGCGATTCTGTTAATATAAGCGCAGGTAAAGGCAGCTTTTCCGGGAGCGGAAATGATTATCATCGGAGAGAAGATAAACGGTAGTATCGACGAGGTGAGAGACGCCATCGTTCGGCGTGACAATGGATTTCTGGCCGCCCTAGCTTCGTCGCAGGCGGAGGCGGGGGCGGATTACATAGACGTGAATGTCGGCACCGGCTCAGGTGCGAGTGAGCTCGAGTCGATGGAGTGGGCGGTGGAAGTGGTGAAGGAAGCCGCGGGCAAGCCGCTGGCGCTGGACTCCTCCGACCCGGCTGTCCTGGAGCGGTGCCTGGATCTGTACGGCCGTGAGGGCCTTTTCATCAACTCGGTGAACGGGGAGCGGGCGCGGCTCGAGGGAGTGCTTCCCCTTGTGGCCCGTCACGGATGCAGGGTCGTCGCCTTGGCGATGGACGAGTCGGGCATACCGGAGACGCCGGCGGGACGCCTGGAGACATGCCGCAGGATACTGGACGCGGCCCGTGAGTTCGGTGTACCCGAAGAGAGCGTCTTCCTGGATCCGCTGGCGCTCCCGATAAGCGCAGACTCCGGGCAGGGCCGGGTCACGCTGGAAACCCTTTCCCTCATCAGGAACGAGTTCCCGGAGGCGAAGACAGTCCTGGGACTGAGCAACGTGTCTTTCGGCCTGCCGACGCGCTCGCTGGTTAACCGGTCAATGCTGGCGGTGGCGGTATTCATGGGCCTTGACGCGGTGCTGATGGACCCGATGGACAAAGACCTGGTATCCACCGTCTACGCGGCGGAGGCGATCGCTGGAGCCGACCGGTACTGCAAGCGATACGTCAAGTCGTTCAGGAACGGGCTGTTGAGTTGAGGTAGTTGATGAATAGAGAAGAGACCCGGACGATGGAAGGCGGGGTGGAAACAAAGGTCAAGGTCGCCACCATTGTCACCAGCGCACTGGGGATCGCGCTGTGTGCATCAATGATGATTGTGGGTTGCCTCCTCACCTGGCGCTCCGACTCCGTGCTCGGGCTCTACACCGAGTCGGGCTGGCATTACGCCAACCTGGTTTCCGGTGACGGAAAGATACTTCTGGCGCTGGGGGCGACCTGTTTCATATTCCTGGTGCTTGGAGCGTGGCTCAACAGGAGATCTTTCTTCGGGATAGTGATCGCCTGCTCGGTTATGGCGCTCCTCCTGTCCTCCTACGAGATGATCTTTCTTCTTACCCGACCGGGCATAACCGGCCCCGGAACCGGCCTCTATATAGTGCTTATTGCCAGCGTCGCCGGAATTCTCGCCGGTCAGTGCGGCTACTCGTTACTCAACGTCGAGGTACCAAGGAAACCAGTAGACCTGGAGTCGTCTAGATATGCGAGGTGATTAGAATGCCCACATGCAAGATTTGCGGAAGAGAAACGGCCGAGGCGAAGTTCTGTCAGTTCTGCGGGAGCCCACTGGAATCCCCGGCAGCACCCCCTCCCGCCGCGCCAGTAGCACAGGTGCCTTCACCCGGCGCACCTGTAGCCCCGGCGGCTCCGCCACCAACGTCTCCCCCACCGATGGCTCCACCACAAGTCATGGCTCAGCCAACGATGGCCTCTCCACCGGGCGTGGCCCCGGCGGCCCGGCCCGTCACCGCCCCCTACACCGCGCCAAGGGTTCAACCTGGAGGCGGACGCGAATCCTCAGGCGCGAGGATATGGGGCGGCATCGGCCTTGCGGCGATGGTGTTGGCGGCGATCGGGTCGGTTCTGCCGTGGGCGCAAACAATGTATGCCAGTAAAAATGGATTGGAGGGAGATGGAATAATTACCTTGTTCCTTGCGATCATAGCCGGCGCGTTCTTCCTGGTAGGGCTTATCGGGAAGGCCCGGTGGCCGTTCGTGGTGGGCCTAATAGTCATCATAATAACCGGAGCTGTATTCGTGATAGACATCGCAGACGTAATGAATACCATGTCGATCTCCAACGTTGGTTACGGCCTCTACATCGGAATAGCGGGGGCCGCGCTCGGATTGTTGGCGGCGATAGGGGGAATAGCTGCCAAACGCTGGTAACCGGCGGCAGATCGGACTAGGTGACCCGCGGCAGGCCGGATATCCACCGGTCCAGGTCCCGCCTGTCGTAAGAGGGCGGGAACTCCTGGTAATGCTTCATCATCCTTTCCGCCTTCAGCCCTGACAGGCCGAACCCGGCGAGCAGCGGCAGAATCGCGACGCCCCTGGTCACCTTCTTTGCCAGAGTCAGGGGGTCGTAGGAAAAGGGCAGTGGGACCAGGCCGTTGTAGAAGTCCTCCGCGGTAATCATGCCCCTGTTGATTAGAGCGTCTATGTCGTCGCCGGTGAGGCGGTTGATGTGCCGCTTCACCACGAAGAAGAACGCCAGTATTGAACCGCGGCCGCTCTGGAAAGCGCGGCAGTACTCCCAGAGGGCCTGTCGATCGTACCGTTTCTCATCCAGTGCATGCATGACCGCCGAGGTGGCCAGTTTCGCCGCCAGGAGAGCGGAGGCGGTTCCTGAGCCGTGCATTGGGATTACCTGACAGGCACTGTCACCCAGGAGCAGCATGCCGTTCCCCACCAGAGAGTTCCAGGTCCTCCGAACCGGGATAATTCCGCCGTCCCCGAAGATCTTCTTACCAACGAACGGCCACCTTCGCACGACCCGCGCGAACCACTCGTCGGCGGTGGGAAACCTGCCTCCCAGGTTTCCACCCACCAGGATATCGATGTAACCGGCCTCAATGTCCAGGTGGCACGACTCAACGGAGTACGCTGCCATGACACCGGTCTTGTCCACCCGCACGTTATTCGGTATGTCCCCTCGCTTGACCCAGTGGGCCGCGGCGTCCGGGTCGATTCTCCGGACCTCCCGCCTGGCCTGGATTATATCCCTGGAATCGATTTCGCCTCCAAGGTCCCAGTCCGTAGGCGCTCCACGCCTGAGGGCGCCCGTGATTCCCGTGCAATCGGCCACCAGGTTCGACCTTATGATCACCTCTCCCCCACCGTGTTGGGCCACTCGCACCCCGGTGACCGCCTCTCCCTCGAGTACTATCCCGAGAACCCGGCATCCGGTTCGGACCTCCGCTCCCGATTCAGCTGCCCACCCGGCCAGTTGTCTGACGTAGGCGCCGTTTCGCACCGGGAGTACCGGGGGCGGCAGGAGGTCTATCGTCGTGCCGCCGGTGGGAGACAGCATCACCTGCCCCCCGGGCCTGTGCCAGGACGCTTCCGGGCCTGGAGGTGGGACGCCCGCTTCCTCGAAAGCGGTACTCTCTACGTCGACTATCCAGTCGCGGCCCAGGCCCGGCTGTTCCCCTTTCTCCAGGAGCAGCACAGTTGCTCCTTCAAGCGCGGTCATGGCTGCAAGCGAACAGCCGGCGGGCCCCGCCCCCGCCACAACAAGGTCCCATCTCTCATCCATCAGTTCACTCCGTTCCACCGCGGCGCGACATCATCCTGCGTACGTCGCCCCGGGCACCGCCGATGATCGGGTCACCGTGCCCCGGCAACAGCACCTCGAAGTCAAGGTTCAGCAACTTCTCCCTGATCTGATTGAAAGACTCCTCCGGCGCGATACTGAACTGGGGAGGAGGTCCCCCCACAACGCCGTTCTCGTTCCTCACCGTGTCGCCGGAAAAGAGGATGCCCCGGTCCTTTTGGTAAAGGGCGATGCTTCCACGGGTGTGTCCGGGAACGTGTATGACCTCCAGGCCCCCCAGTGTATCCAGCACGTCCCCTTCCTCGAGCTTCCGGTCGACACTTACGTACTGGTACCTGCATAACGGGGAGAGCATCTTGTAGTAGACGGCCTGGGGGAGGTTCAGTTTGAACGTATCGTAAGGCCTGGAGCCTTCCATGACCGGCGCGTCCCCGGCATGGGCGGCTATCGTGGTGTCGAACGACTCGGAAATACACTTCATGGACCCTGTATGATCGAGATGATAGTGGGTAGCCACCAGCAGCCATCTGTTGTCGGAAGGGAAGCCGGCCAGACGCCTCGCTATACGCCTTCGGTCAACCGGGAAGCCGGCGTCGATCATGGCCGGTTTGCCGCCCGGCAGGATGTACACGTTGGATCCCCATGTCCTTTTCATCATGTATACGCCGGGGTAAACCTCTCTCAACATGAACCTCATTCGAAAGTGGATAGAGACGGGCCCTGGTTCAAGGCCCGATTACTTCTAGTAACCCTATCCATGAATACCGTTAAGCACCGAGAGCGTCGAAGCGCCGCTTGAATGCCAGCGTACTTATGGAATGGGTCACTTTGGAACCACGATCTCGCAATCCACCCACTGAACGCCGCCGAGGCCGATCGCCTCGGCCGCACCACGTGAGAGGTCCAGCATTCTGCCCTTGATAAACGGTCCCCTATCGTTGATTTTGACTATGACCGTTCTGTCGCGGAACGTCACTCGCAACCACGTGCCGAAGGGCAACTGCTTATGGGCGCAGGTGAAAGCATGCTGATCGAACACCTCACCGCTCGCGGTCGTCCTGCCGTGAAACTGGTTTCCGTACCAGCTGGAATAACCGGAGAAGACCTGCCCTGTACTGACGAACCCGCTGTCGTCCGGCTCGGAGTAAACGCGTGACGGGCTGAATTCGGCGGGGGCTGGAGCCTGTGTGGTCGGCAGTTGCATGGCAATTATTGAGCTGGTTACATCGGCGAGTTCCATTTTCTTCTGCGCTATCTGGAACTCCAGTTGCTCGGCTTCACTGTTGCGCAAAACGGCTGCCGCCTCGTTCTTGAAATCGATCAGGTTATCCTGGTACTGCTTTATCCGCTTCTTCTTGGCCTTTATCTTCTCGAGCACTTCGGCTTCACTGGAAGCCACGTTCACCATGTGGTCGAAGTGGACCATGAAATCCGTGACATCGCTCGAGTCTAGAAGGTACACAAGTATGTCTCTACGCCCATCGATGTATAGATACCTCAGTTCATTGTTGAGATCTTTCCTCAAGCGGGTGAGCTCCGCTTCCGTTGCGTCGATAACCATGTAGCAGTCAAGTATTTTCTTTTCTACTTCCTCGAGCCTCCTTGACATCGCGATCTTGTCATAGTTCGCCTTGGTGAGCTTCTGCTCGAGTAAGGCAATATCCCTCTCGATACCCCTTACCTGCTCCTGCTTGGGCATTGCACTATCAGGCACGTACTGCGCGAAAACGACGCTTGAGAACGTGATCAAGAGCATCATGACGGCAATGACAGCCAACAACAGTGCTATTCGAGGAAGACAAATCTTTCTCTTCATACCCTAAACCTTTATCGATAGCATACGGTTACTGCAACAACAAAAACCTATAGTAAACATCGTGCTATTAGCTTATATAATTTAGCACTTCTGATAAGAAAAATCAACTACTGATACTAATGTTAATATCGTTGAATAAGTAATATTATGAGGGTTATGAGGTTTTTGTCATCGGTGACTACTCCGGTCCAGTTACCATCATGGCTTTGGTGTGGCTACGATAGGTGTTGGCCCGGGACGCGCGGTTCTTAAAGGAAATCTTTAGGCTCAACGTGGTCGAGGAAATCGCGGAACCTTTCAACCTCCTCTTCTTCGGGGCTTTCCATGACAATGCTCGCCTGGTCCAGTACGTCCTCCTCGGCGTAGATTGGAACGTTCATCCTGACCGCGAGGGCTATGGCGTCGGACGGCCGGGCGCTTACCTCGTGCCGGGATCCGTTCCGGAACATGGTAATTATCGCGTAGAACGTCCCGTCTATCAGGTCATTTATCAGGATTTGCTTTACCTCGACTGTCAGTTCTTCCAGCACATCCTTGAAAAGATCATGAGTCATCGGCCTCGAGGTTGGAACTTCCTGCAAGGCGAAGGCGATCGCGGTCGCCTCGAAAGACCCTATCCATATCGGCAGGAAGCGTTCTCCGCCGATCTCACGCAATAGCACTATCGGCTGGTTCGCCGGCAGCTCTACTCTCACACCCACAATATTCATCGGAATCATTTTATCATCACCTGGTTCATTATACTCCTTTGACAATGAAACATAGTGCCCCGTTGGATAGATACGGTTAAGCACCGAGAGCGTCGAAGCGCCGCTCCGGCAAGGCGCGCGACCGGAGTGGATGCATCGGCGTTCGAATGCCAGAGTATTTATCCAGCGGGGTACTTAGTCAACGCCGGGTACAATTGTAACCGCGCTACGATTGAGTGGCCCACCGCTGCCTACAGCCATATCAGAACCGGCGCAGTAACGATGCGGGCGGCCCAGCATAGTACGTACCACAGGAACCATATTATGCCCTTCGCGGCGTTTGAGCCTTCGGCGGAGGATGCCGCCACCGCGTCCACATCATACAGTGGCCGGCTCCCCGCTCTGCACAGTACCTTACCCAGGGCGTCACCTTTCTCGACCTTTGAATCCGCCTCTCTTTCGATTTCGGTCTTCACCTCAAACCTGTCCCCCGACCCAACGATTGAGAGGACCGCGAGTTCCTCCCGGGGTATGACGGTGACGTAGCGGCGCGGGTACGCCGACACCCTGGTTCTTCCCAGATCTTCCTCGTTTTCCACCAGCACAACCCGGGCGGTGGCGGTGAACCCGTAGTCGAGCATGCTCACCATGTCGCTTTTCCGATACTCGCTGTTGAGTACCACCGCTACCAATGACTTGGAATCCCTGGCAGCGGAGGCGACAAGGCACTTTCCTGCGGTTACCGTATACCCGGTCTTTATACCGGTAACCCCCGGATAGGTGCCCAACAGCTCGTTATGGCTCAAGCACGTTCTTGGATAGGGGTGGTCCGGCCATCGCAGATCGTACTGCTTGCAGCCGGCCATCTCTGCCAGCACGGGATCCTCCAGGAGTTCCCTTCCGATCAAGGCAAGGTCGTAGGCGGTAGAGAAATGGTCTGCCATGTCGAGTCCGTGAGGGTTAGTGAAATTGGAATCAACGGCCCCTATCGACTGTGCCTTCTTGTTCATCAGGCGGGCGAACGACTCCACACCTCCGGTGGTGTACTCCGCCAGCGCGTAGGCCGCGTCGTTGGCCGACTGGACCATCAACGCCCACAGAAGTTCCTCAACGGTCAGCACCTCTCCGGGGTCCAACCAGATCTCCTGCTCGCCTACGCTTGCCGCGGCAGGGGTTATGGTGATCTGCTCATCCAGGTTCAATTGCTCACGAACCACCAGGGCGGTCATCATCTTGGTGGTACTCGCTATGGGCAACCTCAGGTGAGCGTTCTTCTCGTAGAGCACCATGCCGCTTTCCTGGTCAATAAGAACGGCGGCGACCGCGTTAACGACGGGAGGAGGAGGTGGGGTGCCACCGGGTGCTTCGATCTCTTTGACTTCTTGAGCCACCGGCGGCCAGATATGGGCATCAGCCAACACTAGCAGGCATGACACCAGTAGCAGTATGACAAGAACGGACGCGATGCCGGCCAGGGTCTTTGTCCAGTTCCTCGAGAGTAATGTGGAAGCGCCCTCGAGAACGGCGCGGGGACCTTTCGGGTGATGGTTTTTCTTGTAGACTCTCTTCATTAGCTACATCAGAGCGCGAACATTCCGGTTACAAACAGCGCGAGCCCCAGAACGAATGCCCCGCCAGCAGTAATCCAGGCGATCGCGTTAGCCGCCGGTCCATTAACGTGCTCTCCCATTATCTGCGGATCGTTGACGATTATCAGCATGAAAACCAAAATAACCGGCAAGAGTATACCATTGAGTTCCTGGGCCAACAACATTATCCTCACCAGCGAAACGCCGGGAATCAACACCACGGCGACACCCAACAGTATGGAGAACGAGTATATGCCGAAGAAGATGGGGGCCTCGGAAAGCCTTCTCCCTATGCCACTCTCCCAGCCGAAAGCCTCACACACCGCGTAGGAGGTTGAGAGCGGAACGATGCTGGCCGAAAGCATGGAGGCGCCGAACAGCCCGAATCCGAAAAGCCATGTGGCGCCACTCCCGGCCAGTGGAGTCAATGCCACGGCGGCCTGCTCGGCCGTCTCCACCACCTGGACGGGAAAAAGGGTAAACGCGGTGCATATGATGATGAACAAAGATATCACGTTTGATAGGATCGACCCTGTTATTACGTCTATCCTCTCGTACCTGTACTGCTTCATATCGATTCCCTTGTCCACCACGTTCGACTGCACAAAGAACTGCATCCACGGCGCCACGGTGGTTCCCACGATGGCGATCGCAGCAAGTACGAACGCCGGATTCGTGCTTACCTCCGGTTTCACTATCGACAGGGCAACCTGTCCCCAATCGGGCTTTACCATGAATCCGGAAATCAGGTAGGAGACCTGGATGAGGCACATGGCGAGAAAAACTTTCTCCACTCTGCTGAAGGAGCCTTTGGTAACCACCACCCAGATAAAGATGGCGATTGCGGGAACGGTGATGTACTTGCTCAAACCGAAAAGCTCGAGGCTGGCGGCTACCCCGGCGAACTCCGCGATGGTTATGGCGACGTTGGCCACCAGCAGGACAATCATCGCGAAGAAGGTGAGGCGAAGCCCAAAGCGCTCCCTGATGAGGGAAGCAAGCCCCTTGCCGGTCACAGCGCCCATGCGCGACGACATCTCCAGGAAGACCGCGAGGCTGACCGTGCAGATAGTGAGCAGCCAGACCAGGGAGAGGCCAAACTTGGAGCCTACCACCGAGTAGGTGGTTATCCCGCTCGCGCCGTTGCCCGCCAGCGC